>Garnier_p2__coassemble_902_pt1 | contig 82535 bp, 43 predicted proteins | sample Garnier_p2__metabat2_high_PE_037 | metagenome-assembled genome bin Garnier_p2 | reverse complement strand
ATAAGGATCTTTTCCGTGAAAAGAATGCTTATCAACGCCACGCAAGAAGAAGAAGTGCGTGTTGCGCTGGTCGATGGTAATAAGCTATACGACCTTGATATTGAATCCCCTCAGCATGCTAATAAGAAAGCCAATATCTACAAGGGTGTTATTACCCGTATTGAGCCAAGCTTAGAGGCTGCTTTCGTTGACTATGGCGTCGAGCGCCACGGTTTCTTACCGCTAAAAGAAGTTTCTCGCGAGTACTATCCTGAGGGCACTAATTTTAGCGATCACAATGCTCTTAAGACTGCCCTTAAAGAGGGTCAGGAAGTTATCGTTCAGATTGAAAAAGAAGAACGTGGCCTTAAGGGTGCCGCTTTAACCACCTACATTTCTCTTGCAGGCTCTTACATCGTCTTAATGCCGAACAACCCACGTGCTGGCGGTATTTCCCGTCGTATCGAGGGTGAAGATCGTGCTGAGATGCGTGCTGCAGCTCAAGGCATTGATATCCCACAGGGTATGGGTGCCATCATCCGTACTGCTGGTGTGGGCAAGTCAGCTGAAGAACTGTCTTGGGACTTATCCATCTTAACTAAGCTTTGGGAAATGATTAAGAAGGCTGCTGCCTCTAAAAAAGCTCCTTTCTTAATTCACCAAGAGTCATCTGTTGCGATCCGTGCTATCCGCGATTATCTGCGTCCAGATACTGGCGAGATCTTAGTTGATAGCAAAGAGGTCTACGAGAAGATCGTTCACCACATCAAGCTCGTACGTCCTGAGTTCTCTGATCGCGTTCGTCTGTATCGTGGCGATATCCCATTATTCTCTAAATACCAAATTGAGAGCCAGATTGAGTCAGCTTACTTACGTGAAGTACGTCTGCCATCAGGTGGTGCTATCGTTATCGATCCTACCGAAGCTTTAACCTCCATTGACGTTAACTCAGCTAAGGCAACTAAGGGCGGTGATATTGAAGAAACTGCATTGCAGACCAATATCGAAGCTGCTGAAGAAATTGCCCGTCAGCTGCGACTTCGTGACGTGGGCGGTCTGGTAGTTATCGACTTTATCGATATGACTCCAGTTAAGCACCAAAGAGAAATTGAAAACCGTATGCGTGAGGCTTGCCGTCAGGATCGTGCACGTATTCAGTTCTCTCGTATTTCTCGCTTTGGTCTCCTTGAGATGTCACGTCAAAGACTGCGTCCATCTTTAGAGGAGTCTACTAGCCACGTATGCCCAATGTGCCAAGGCCAGGGCACCATTCGTGATACGGCGTCCCTCGCTCTTTCCATCATGCGCTTGGTCGAGGAAGAAGCGCATAAAGAGCACACCGGAGATGTAATGGCTTTCGCTCCTGTAGAGATCGCCACTTTCATTCTCAACAACAAACGTCGTCAGCTTGAAAAAATCGAAAAGACCACTGGCATCAAGGTTACCGTGATCCCAGATCCTCATATGATGGCTCCAAGCTACGAAGTACACCGCGTCTTAAACAACGCCCGTAACCTGCCTTTAGATTACTCAGGTAATGCTGATCCAACTGAAATTTTGCAAGAGCGTGCAGCTGCAGCTCGTGCACAAGTTCAGGAGAGCATGTTACGTCGTGAGTTTGCAAACAAGAAGCAAGGCAAGCAAAAGCGTTCTGATACTCCAATGGTTTACACCGAGGACATCACCGTTAACCTGCCAGCTCCCATTGTAGACAACTCTAATAACGATGGTCACACCATCAATGTAAAGAACGAACGTAGAAACAACCGTGCTGAGGGCAATAAGTCCAATGCCGTGATCACCGATGCTGGTAGTAAAGAAAAGCAAGGTGGTTTGTTTTCTAAACTCTTCTCTTTCATCGGCGGTATCTTAAAGAACAATGATGCTTCCGAGCAAAACAAGAGCGAAGCTCAAGGAGCTACCATAGACAACAAGGACAGCGCTTCACGCGATAGCAACAAGCGCAACGATCGTGGTCCTCGCCGCAACAATAACAATCGTCGCCGCAATGACCGTAATAGCGATCGTCAAGAGCGTAATAATGAACGCACCGAGCGTGGTGAGCGTAATGAGCGTCCATCTCGTGAGGAGCGTGATCGCCGTAAGACTGAGCGCTTTGAGCGTTCTGAGCGTGGTGATCGTCCAGTTCGTGAGCGTCAAAACCGTGAGGAAATTGCCGAGCGCAATAACCAAAACTTATCTGAGCGTTTTGATTCTGAGAGCACTCAAGAGCGCCGCAGCCGCCCTGAGCGTCAAGAGCGCTCCGAGCGTGCCGAGCGTCCTGAGCGTCAAGATCGCGGCGAACGTGCCGAGCGTCCAGAGCGTACCGAGCGTCGTCCACGCTCTGAAAGAGCACCTCGCGTTGAGTCTGAAATTGATACTAGATCAGATGCTTACGAGGAGAATGCTGGTTTCTTCCAGAAAGCTAACGAAGAAGAGCCACGCAACAACCGTCGTAAGGAGCGTCGTCCACGTGCTGAGCGCGTAGAGCAGTTTGACACTGAGATCAATCCATACGCCGACAGCCCATCAGGTAATTCTGAGCGCACCGAGCGTGCAGAGCGTCAAGAGCGCACCGAACGTCCTGAACGCAGCGAGCGTGCAGAACGTCAAGAGCGCTCCGAACGACCTGAACGTGCCGAGCGTCCAGAGCGTAGCGAGCGTCGTCCACGTCGCGATAGCGAGGCAAATGAGGCTGCAAGCACTGAGCGTAATGACAATGAGGCTCCTCAAGAGCGTCGTTCACGCCCAGAGAGATCAGAGCGTTCTGATCGCCGCTCTCGTGGCGATCGCAAGGAGCGTCGTCCAAGCAAGCCAAAGGTTAAGGTTGAGCTCAATCCACGTACTGTGGGTATTGATGATGCAGCCGTATTTGATCTTGATAACTTAAGCACTATCAAGCTCTTTACCTTTGAAGAGGATGACTTTACTTGTGCTCCAATGGGTCAAGGTCCAGACAATGACATCCCATTTAATGGCGATACTAAGTCTCGCTCCTATGATGATGGCGTTGACTTTACCAAGGCTGAGTCACAAGGTGGTTACAACGAGGCTGATGTATCAGCTGAGGTTGAGACCATTTCTGAGCCAGCACAAGTTGAACTTACCTTCACAACCGAGCATGAGTCACAAGAGTTTGACTCAGGCATGGAGTTTAACAAGGTAGAGATCGCCGGTGGCTTACACGGTGCTAAGTACAATACCTGCGCTGATGCATCTTTAAGCATGAACGATGAAGAGGCTGCCTCTTTAATGGCTGAGACCTTTAATCGTCCAGCTTGTGAAGCTGCTGTTCTTGAGCCAATCGAGCCTCTTATTAAGGCTGTAAAGAAGCCACGTAAGAGCGCTGCTGCCAAAAAGGCCCAAGCTGCTGCCAAGAAGGCAGAAGCTCAAGCTTGTCAGTGCTCAGCTAAAGATGAGCAAGCTAAAGTAGAGGCACAGTCAGAGCACAAGTGCACAGCTGACAAGGAAGCTCAGGGCGTAGCTGCAGCTATCGCTAGCGCTGCCACTGCTGAGGCCGCTGCTAGCGCTGTTGAGGCATCCGCCCCTTGCGCTGTTGAGGCCGCCGCTCCTTGCAATGCTGCCCCAAGCGATGCAGTTCCTTGCGATGCAGCTCCTTGCGAAGCTCAGGCTCCATGTGCTTGTGCTGCAGAGTCTGCTCCTCAAGAGACAGTTGCTCAGGCAGATACACAAGAGGCATCCCCAAAGGCTGAGCCTGAGGTAAGAGCACAGCGTAATACCGTTGTCTATGACGAGGTTGATGCTGATGACACCTCTGATGAGGTGGAGCAAGATGATCATGTTTATGCTCATAGCCATAAGCATGGTGACTTCTGGTCTGCAGATCGCAACAACCGTCTGTCTGCACGTTATGCTCGTGTAATGCGTGATGAGCAGGTTGAGGACATCGACAATGATGCCCGTGCTCGCAACATCCGCACTACCATCACTGAGGCTGTATCAGGCTTTGATGATAGCTCCGTACTCGACAGCTCCATCATTGACTCACGTGGTTATGACCCAACTGTTGGCTATATCCGTGATGAGGGAGAAGCTAGCGAAACCACTATCGAGTCATTAACCGCCGTCTTTGAGTACGACGAGGATGATTTAGAAGAGGCCATCGCAGCTCAAGAGGCTGCTGAGCGTGCCTTAGCTGCATCTGATGAAGTCGAGCGTCCTTACTTTGAGGATGAAGATGGCGAAGAGCAAAAGCCACGTCGTCGCCGTCGCAAGGTAAAGGCCAAGCTTGATGACAATGAAGTAGATTCTCCTGCTCAAGAAGAGAGCACAAGTGCTGCTGCTCCACAAGAAGTAGCTTCACAAGCTGAATCTATTAATGCTGAGGAGCTTACAGTGTCTTTAAATCAGGCACTCGAAGAGTTTAGGAACAAGTCCAGAGATTAAGACTTTGCTAAACTAATTTAAGCCACATCATGTGGCCAAAACGGGACCTCATCTAGGTCCCGTTTTTTTATTCCGCCCTACCATTGACGATCTAAAATCGCATCGTCAATCGCATCCCCATTTTCACAAGCTTGCGCATTTGATGCAGCAACTCAGAATGTTCAAAGCTAGCGACTCTTGTCCAAAGAGCCCGCCACACTAAAAAATCATCAGCTTGATGCGTATTTTGCACATATGATATGAACTTTGAGCTCATGTGATAGCATAAGAACATCAAAGGTTAATCAGGAGTAATTCATGGCAGACAAGGCGACAAAACAAGAGATCTTAAAGTATCACAAGAAAGGCGTTGAATCTGAGGTTATTGGATGGATCTTGAATATTCCATTTGAAGAAGTTGAAAAAGTCATCAAACGCTCAGATATCGGCGATTTTCCACCATATGAAGTTGTTGAAGAACAACTTTTGCAAGGTGATTGCGACTTCATGCTTAGTGCGTATAAGGCCACAGGATACGACTATGATGAGATAACAGAATTAGTTAACTACTACCCAGAAAAATTTGGCCTAGATAAGTCATTTATCACATGCATCAGCGATCTTAGATATTTTCTAAACTTGGCACGAGAGCAAAAAGAAAAGGATGAAGCAGCTAAGGCTAAGGCTAAAAAGAGGGCAAAAGCTAAACCGCCAATAAATTATGAAATGGGCGATGTGCTGCAAGTTAGCGTAACCGAGGCCCCATTTCAATTTGCTGATGAAGAATGCGAATATCTCATCTATGTCTACTCTTTTGTCTACCCATGGTCGCACAAGACTTTCTTTTGGGCTAGCCCGTTTTTAAACGACTCGGCATGGTTATTCGCAACTACCAAATGTTTGAAGAAGTACGGCATTCCTAAAAAGATAGTTTGCCTAAAAAATGATTCGATTATCCGCGTTGGCGCAAACAAAGAAGATCTTTCTTTCAGTCCTAGCTTTAAGTGGTTTTGCGAACAATACAATATTGAATGTGAACCTTTTAGGCCTACAGGTACTCAAAGACTTGGTGCTGTCGATCAAGCCTGCAACTTTGTCAAAAGAAGTGGCTTAGTTTGGTTAAAAATAACAGATAAAGTTAAATACGATTTTCTTGAGCTTAACAATGCTCTAGAGGCTTGGAATACTAAATATTGCGATACAGATCGTTTCTTCACTGGCACTATTGATGGTAAAACCGACAAATATACACCTAAACAGCTCTTTGAAGTTGAGTCACAGGTGCTAGGCAAAATGGATCCTAATGTAGATAGCTCAATATATGTGTCAAATGAAAACGTTAACCCGGATGGCTATGTGTTTTTGAATGATCTAAAGATCAAAGTAGATGATAAATACATAGGCAAAATAGTTAGCTTCTACCTTGCTGCTAATGGTTCATACATTCTGCTTGACTACGATAACGAAGTCATTGAACACGAAAAACCAGCAAACAGCGCTCAAGCAGTAAAAGAATTGATCGATGAGATCATAAAAGAGATTGGTTAGATAGCTTCTTGGTTAGCCCATAAAGAGGTTGGGCTCTGGCAATTTGTGCTGTCGTATAAAAACAAAGGGCTACGGATGCGTAAGCATCAGTAGCCTCTTTTTGTTTCTACTCACAAGGAGCGTGTGTAGCGATGAGGGACGTGCTCTATTAGCACGACTCATGCTCTTGCTAAGCTTTATCTTAGCTCACTGTCTAAATGTATGGTATTGATTAGCGCAGAATACCAGGCAGGTTTTGTCCATCGCAAACCTTAGTTACTAAGGCCTGAACGATCTGTGGGTTACCAGCAACTAAGTTACCAGAGGTAGTGAAACCTAAACCACCAGTAAAGTCAGTAACGATACCGCCAGACTCACGTAAGATGAGCTCACCAGCGGTGAAGTCCCATGGCTTTAAGCCCTGCTCTAAATAGCCATCAAAACGGCCACAAGCAACGTAGCACAGATCTAAAGCAGCACTGCCGCTACGACGGATATCAGCTACATTGTCGATAAGACGGGTGAATACTTCCATGTAAGCACTCATACGCTCACGATAGCGCATAGGAAGAGCAGTACCGATTACGGCACCTTCTAAAGACTGATGCTTGCTAACACGGATGCGACGGCCATTGTAAGTAGCGCCCTCGCCACGAGCTGCACTAAAGAGCTCGTTAGTGATTGGATTGAAGACTACACCAACAATGGTGCGGCCCTTGTGCTGCAGACCGATGGAAACGGCGCAGTGTGGGATACCCTTAACGAAGTTGGTGGTACCATCGATTGGGTCGATGATCCACACATACTCTGAATCCATTTCGCCAGTAAGACCGCTCTCCTCGCCTATGATAGCGTGGTCACGGTAAGACTTACGCAGAACGTCAACAATAGTGCGCTCACACTCACGGTCAATATCAGTTACTAAGTCGTCAGCAGTAAACTTAGACTCGATGTTGTAGTTGTCATTGTCAATATTGCGAGCAATAACGTTACCTGCAGCGCGTGCGGCACGAACTGCGATATTCAGCATTGGATTCATTTTAAAGAGCTCTCTTGGTGAAACAAAAGTGCCTTATTCTAACAAATTGCAAGCATCAACTTCACACTTTTGCCAAATTATTTTCATAAAAAAACTCGCACAATCCCTCAAGCCCCGCCAAAATGCCCATCTTCAGGCCAGCTGCAGCATAAAAGTTTCAGCTAAAGCTCGCTCATCTACACTTAGTTGTGGCCTATCGTGTCAAAGAACAGCTTGTCGATGTCTACATAACTATAACTACTTGTGTCAGTTTGATGCGTGCTTAGTGGCTGCTGAGCTTACGATCTTGAGGTGATAACTTTTTTATCTGCATTGAGTATCTTTTGCTAGGATCAATAGCATGTGCTAAGCTTGCCTTTCTAATGACAATCTAATGGTCATGGCATTCTTTTGCGCTAAGGATTGCATAAGTTTGTTTAAGGTCTGTGCATTTCTTAGTATGAAGGTGGCCATATGAGATCTTAAGATACTCTCATCTTATTAATTGCAGATGGGTATCGTCTAACACTAGCAGCCGAGGTTTTAATGGACTCATTAAAGAACAACGACTTATACCAAAAGGTAGTTCCTGGTTTTAAGACAGCACCATTTGAAGAAAGTCCGGCTGTAACTCAAGGCTTTTTACTCGGTCTAATCGCACGTGGTCGTGGCTCATCAGACTCAAAGGCCCTTAAGATCACCGTAGATATCTTAAACGGCGGCACTGCTTTAACTGGCTCTGGTATCGCTTTATTTACCACCATGATGATTGAGCTTGAGCGCGAGCTTAAGAACAATAAGCTCAGATTATTTGTGCCTTCTAAAAAAGAAGAGAGCCAAAAGCGCCGCATTACCTGCCTAACTGAGATCGCTTACGGCTTTAACTTAGGCATGTGTTGTGAAAACCAGCCAACCGTTGGTTCGATTGTGGAAGCGGACTACGTTGAAAACAATGGCATCTTAAAAGAAGATCTTGAGATGGTGGCCATGGTTGGAGAGCTTGATCCTGAGTCAGACTATGATGAAGATGACTTTGATGTAGTGTTCGACAAGTTCATCGAAACTATCGTTGAAATCTACACCCTCTTCCACCGTCACGAAAAAGCCTAAGCGCAAGTTCTGCCCCACTCTCTACTTTTTTAGCAAGGCAGCAGCGCAGCCTTGCTAAGCGTAATCTTATCTCCTCACAAGCCCCATCTTAGCCTACCTAGCCTACACCACTAGATCGCCATTGCTATTGAGCCTCAATATTTTTCCTTGTATTGCCTTGCTAGGGCCCTGCTTTGGCCAAGCTGTGATCTTGCAAGGGCCTGGCTTTGTTCTTTTGGGGCTTGCTTTGCTTTGATCTTTTTAGTCGCGGCCAGGCAGTAAGAGGAGGATGTGGTCGATTGCCTTCATGCGATCGCGCAAGACGGCAGCCTCTTCAAACTTGAGCTCGTGGACGAGTTCGAGCATCTCTTTTTGGATACGCTCAACTTCCTTAACTAAGGCATCGGCACTTGGCAGACGACGATGGGATGCAAGATTATTCATAAGATCACCAAGCGAAATATTGCCAAGCTCGCGTAAAGCTGATGCAACTGCCGGTGAGATATTAATACCCTGCTCACGCTGCACAAAGGCAATAAGCAAGGACATGACGCGGGCTTTTTCTTCATCAGCGGTAACTGACTTGCCTAAGGCCTCAATGGACATCTTTGATGCTGCCTTTGCTGTGGCTGCAGCAGTATCCATTGGCTTTTGATCTTTAAGCTTAGCTGCTGCTTTATCGCCCTGATAGCCGCGCTTAGTGCCTTGCAGAGTATCCACCTCGCGCTCATTTTCCCATTGAGCACGGGTTTTAGTCGGCATGGAACGCTCTTCATATGGCACCTTAAAGGCATCAGAGTGAGCTAATGCCACCTCCATAACATCGACGATCTTCTTTTTAATCTGCTTTGGCTCAATGCCATGATCTTTATTGTATTTATCCTGGATCTCACGACGGCGGGCAGTTTCATCCATAGTCTGACGCATGGAGTCAGTGATCTTGTCGGCATAGAAGATGGCCTTACCCTCAACATTACGTGCGGCACGACCAACAGTCTGAATTAAAGAGCGAGTTGAACGTAAGAAGCCTTCTTTATCTGCATCTAAGACTGCAACTAAGCTTACCTCAGGGATATCTAAACCTTCTCTTAAGAGGTTAATACCGATAAGAGCATCAAACTCACCTAAACGTAAGTCACGAATAATGTCCATACGCTCCACAGCATCGATATCCGAGTGCATATAGCGTACTCTCAGCCCATGCTCATCAAGATATGAGGTGAGCTCCTCGGCCATCTTCTTAGTAAGCGTAGTAACTAAAGTACGCTCATTACGCTCTGCGCGTTGTCTAATCTCAGACATCACATCATCAACCTGAGTAGCCACAGGACGTACTTCGATAATTGGGTCTAAAAGTCCAGTTGGACGAATGAGCTGCTCAACCACCTGAGTAGACAGATCAGTTTCGTAATCAGCTGGAGTTGCTGATACATAGAGAGTTTGAGGTTGAAGCTTTTCAAACTCTTCAAAACGTAAAGGACGGTTATCAAAGGCAGACGGCAGACGGAAACCAAAGTTAATCAGATTCTCTTTACGTGAGCGATCGCCTTTATACATGGCACCAATCTGCGGCACGGTTACGTGTGACTCGTCAATAATCAAAAGACCGTCATCAGGCAGATAGTCAAATAAACATGGTGGTGCCTCACCTGGCTTTTTGCCAGTGAGATAGCGTGAGTAGTTTTCAATGCCTGAGCAGTAGCCTACCTCATTGATCATCTCAATATCGTACTGAGTACGCTCACGAATACGCTGCTCTTCTAGAAGCTTACCTTCTTTTAAAAATTCTTCACGTCTAATCTTAAGATCGACTTTAATCTGCTCAATAGCATTGAGCAAGATGTCACGTGGTGTTACGTAGTGAGACTTTGGAAAAACGGTAAAACGTGGCAGATCGCACTCGATTTGGCCAGTTAAAGGATCAAAGCGTGAGATACGCTCAATCTCATCATCAAACAGCTCTACACGTACTGCATAGCCATCGGATTCAGCTGGGAAAATATCAATAACATCACCACGTACACGGAATGTCGAACGCGCAAAATCAACATCGTTACGGGTGTACTGCAGATCAGAAAGGCGGTTAATGATGTCACGCTGGCTAATCTGTTCGCCACGGGACACGTGCAGCATCATCTTAAGATATGTCTCTGGTTCGCCTAAGCCGTAGATCGCAGATACTGAGCAGACCACAACGGTATCGCGGCGCTCCATCAGAGCCTTGGTAGCACTCAAACGCATCTGATCGATATGGTCGTTAACCTTAGCATCCTTTTCAATAAAGGTATCTGTGGCAGCTACGTAAGCCTCAGGCTGATAGTAGTCGTAGTAAGAGACAAAATACTCAACCGCGTTATTTGGGAAAAACTCACGCATCTCACCATATAACTGCGCCGCTAAGGTCTTATTGTGAGACAGGATCATGGTTGGGCGATTGAGCCTAGCAATCACATTAGCCATGGTGAAGGTCTTGCCTGAGCCAGTTACACCAAGCAAGGTTTGAGCTTTATCGCCACGCTCTAAACCTTTGACCAGAGCATCAATTGCAGTTACTTGATCGCCTGCTGCGGCAAAAGGAGCAACGAGCTCAAAACCATGTTTTCTTGCCATCTGTGTTTTCCTAGACCTGTCTAAAGCCCAACATCAAACCAATCACCATAAGTTGCCAAAGATTATCTTTCACATGATACAAACCGCCATTGTGTGTAACCATCACGCGTAAGATGACTAAGCATCATGGAAGTATCTAAAGACGGTAAGCAACATTGTACCCTTGATGTTGTTGGTTCGACCCAAAATAAAACAACCTTGCCTACATGCCACATCAGTGGTTTATAGACAAGGTTGTATCATACATGAAAGCCGCCTGGTGCAGTCGACTGCACACAGCAACAACGGTTTTGTTGTGCAGCTTTGTTTAGTTAGTTATGCACAAAAGCTAATTAGGCCTTGGTGTTGATAACTGAACCTACACGGCCATTTGACTGTGCAGATGCATTGATCTGCTGAACAGACTGAGCAGTGTCCTCGAGTAAGCTCATGGCGATCTTGCCCTGAGCCTCAGTTGAACGCTTAGTCATAGCAACGGCCATGAACTCAAAACCGAAGTTATCGCTGAGACCAGTAATATTGCTCATTAGTAATTCTCCTAAGAATCGGATTTCTCTAATATTATATCGCCAATGAAAGTCTCATCTTTAGCTCAATAGTGAAAAGATCTGTCGATTTGACACCTAAAAACTCATCAATGCTAGGCATTAACTAGCTTTTAGCCTCTTTAAGCATGACAAAAGAATTAACCAATCCCATGCTATTAGACTTCTTATCTATAAAGAGCCATGAGCATTAACGTTATCTACTCAGAGCCGATAGCTAACACATACTGCATGCCAAACTAGAGTCAAAAGATCATGATAAGCCTAGGCCTATCTACTTAGCTTCGCATCACAGCAACCAGATAGGATCAGTAAGCTTGGCTTTATTGCATCAAACGGCATATCAACAACAAGCGCAAGCTTATGACCATACCAATATCTTACATGAGCAAGATTAGTGCACAATTAGGCCAAAGCTAAGATTTCATAAAGAAAACTAAGCATAACTTGGCATCAAAAGCCGTATCTACTTTAAAGTTTTTGATATATAAGCCATTTATGGGCAAGATATAACTTACAATCAGCACCTAAAAAATGCCTAATGATTGCACAGCAATTTCGCCTTATTTCTTGAGATCACCATATTTCATGAGATTACCATATTTCTTGAGATCACCATCTTTGCCACTGACGGCCACTGCCTTGCCATCAATAATACAAGCTTTGCCGTTGCATAGCTTCAAGCCTTACCAAAAAAAACACCTAGTGCAATCAATAACCTTGTAATAGCTGTGTTGGCTGTTATGTTTGAAAGACAACTTGAGCGTGAAACGCGTTTTAAAAATCCACACCATCAAGCATTACAAACTCATTAGCTAATACGTTTTGCCTAGCAAGCGCATAGAGTCTAAACGCTGCCTACTCATAGGATCAAAGGCATTGCCTGAAAAACAAAAAGCCAAGGCATCAGATGGAATACCTTGGCTCTTGATTTAGCATATCAATTTGCTGTGCGAGAGCTAGATCTCGGCTCTTCTTTCTTATGCTGCGCGATTAGAGAACAGCACCTAACTCCTGACGTAAGGTGGCTGCAGCGCCTAATAAACCGGCCTTTGGCTCGGTAATTACGTAAGTTGGGATACGAGATAAGTAATCCTTGAAACGGCCCTTATCTTCAAAGGCATCACGGAACTTGGAGTTCTTGAAGAAGTCGATAAAGCGAGGAACTACACCACCTGCTACGTAAACACCACCAAAGGTGCCTAAGGTCAGAGCTAGATTGCCACCAAAACGACCCATGAGACGACAGAAGGTGTTTAAAGCCTCAAGGCAGTCTGGATCTGGGTTAGCGCTTAAGGCTGAAGCGGTAATGTCAGCTGGAGTTAAGCCAGTACGTAAACGCTCATTACGCATTGCAATGGCTTCGTAGAGGTTCAAAAGACCAGGGCCTGAGAGTACACGCTCAGCAGATACGTGACCAATACGTGCACGCAGAGTAATTAAGATCATGTCCTCAGACATGTTGGCTGGGGCTAAATCAACGTGACCACCTTCACCAGAGAGTGGAATCCACAGATCATTGTGCTTAATAAGGTGAGCAACACCAAGGCCAGTACCTGCACCGTAAACTGCAATTGGAGCGTTTAGATCAGGCTCGCCACCACCAATCTTGACGAGAGTCTTCTTATCAAGACAGGTAACAGACATACACATGGCAGTGAAGTCATTAACCACGAGCAGAGTATCAAGACCTAAATTAACCTTGAGCTGTGACTTTGAAAAAGCCCATGGGTTGTTAGTCATCTTGATATAGTCCTGATTGACAGGACATGCAATCGCAATACATGCAGCTGTGAAATCTACCTTAGTATCCTGACGAAACTTTTGAATTACTGATTCTAAAGAGTCGTTCTCTAAAGCAGAGTAAATAATTGGATCAGATATGCTACCGTCTGCTAAGTTACAAATTGCTAAACGTGCATTGGTGCCGCCGATATCGCCAACTAAGGCATAGCCTGATAAAGCAGTCATAAAAACTCCAAACAGCTTGCGTTGCATTACTAAGATCTCGCACTTTTGCCATCTAAAAGCTTGGTCTTTAATACAGAGCACTTAAGATAAGCTTTGAGTACAGATCATTAGCTCATCATAGCAAAAAAGCTTTTGACAAAATATCTAGCCACGCCTAAAAAAGCAATTGAGTAGCATAAGTGGTCTAAAAAGTTGAACTTTCACCCTCTACTACTACTACTACTACTACTACTACTACTACTTCTATACGCTAATTCTTTACATTTTGGATCAACTTACTAAAGTTGACAGTAAATGCTCTATTTTTGAGACTGCAACCAATAGCCAACTTAATTGTTAATCATTTTGGACTCTCTCTAGAGTCTTTCTTTTTTACTACCTTTTGGCCTGCCAACCTTTGGCTTTGGCGGTTGTAGTGCCTGCAGTACAGTTTCATGACAATCAGATTGCTTAAGGCCTATAGCATCATGAGAGGCTTCAGCCTTTGTAGCATTATTTATGGTCAACAATCCCCATAGCAGCTTCTCGTTCAAGAGTCTTGTTGTTCTTACTGCCTAATGGTCTACCGCGATTAGCTGGAAGCTTAGGCGGGAGTAATGACAGTGCAGCTTCTCGCTCAAGAGTCTTGTTGTTCTTGCGGCCTAACGGTCTACCGCGCTTAGCTGGAGGCTTGGGCGGGAGTAATGATAATGCAGCTTCTCGCTCAAGAGTCTTTTTGTTCTTACTGCCTTTTGGACGTCCTATTTTTGCAGGTGGCTTTGGTGGCAATAAAGCTTCAGCAGCCTCTCTAGCAAGAGTCTTGTTGTTCTTGCGGCCTAACGGTCTGCCACGTTTAGCAGGTGGTTTTACTGCTTGCGGACCATCATGTCCTTCACGCTCGAGGGTTCTTTTGTTTTTACTTCCTTTTGGACGACCAGGCTTACGTTTTACTGGGATCGTATCAAACTCTTTGGCAACAATGCATGATGGCTCTATCGTTTGTCCTTGCATTGATAGATGATGTCTATCTGATTGACTAAGAATCCCATCTTTGCCAAAAGAACATAGTGTCCTGAACTCTGAAATATTAACGCGATCAGAGATCTGGTTCATTTGAGTAGCTAAATCAGAAAGGTCTGAGTTAGTAATACCTAGCACGTTGAATAATGATTTTACCTGCATGTCACCAGAAAACTGGGAGTGAAAACCATCATTTATGCTATTCACTACAACAACTCTTTTTAACTTGCCTAGCATAAGATTAGTTTCAGACTTAGTACTTGCGCAAGCAAGACCAAACTGGGCACGAAGAGCCGATGCGATGAATGACACAGCAATGCTTGCCTCAACGCCTGCATCCAAATGACCTCTTAATGTATCCAATCCAAGCATACTTTTAACTTGGGTGAAGGCATGTTCAGATGCGTTTCTTGATGCATACAGTGGATACATCTCGGTTGCACTAAGATCTAAAGAAGATGCAATTGCAAAGAATCCTTTTGAATCTAACAGCTTCTGCCACTTAGCATAGTCAACAGCAACAGAATCTGCTTGTCCCTTTTCCCCCTTCACTATGCTAACAATACTATTAATTTCTGAATCAATCTCAGGTGTTCTATGGGTATCAATAGCAGCTTTAGCATCAGCTATAGCATCAAAAACCTGTGTATTTAGATGCTCACTACTTTCTGTTGCATTAAGGTGGTGAAAGAACAAGCCAACTGTTGTAGGCTCTGAGCTCTTTTGAAATACTTGTGCCTTAGATGTACATCCATAAAGTCCATCTCGTGAAATAAGATGTTTGACATTGCATCGAATGACATCTGCATACAATGAGAACATCTCATCATAACCGTTACATGCTCCTTTAAGCTTGATGATGTACTCAAGCCCCAACTGAGCAATGGCGTTCATTATCTGCTCACTAGCAAAACCACTATCTAGCAGCACACCTTTGACCTTAATGCCTGACTCTTTAAGCTGAGACAAAATGTTGTCAAATGCCTTGCAATCAGGAACATTACCTTCAATTACAGTCCATGTTATTGGCATGCCATTGCTAGCATCTACAGCCCAAATCTGGCCAATGATATCCACGCTGTTTGCTGATTTAGCAATGCCTTTAGCAGCCAAAGCGCTTCCAACCATCTTAGAGACTACGTTTGTTCCGTCTACACTAAGCCAAACCTCCGAAACATCATGGTTTCTTATGTACTCGGCCATCCACGCATTCTTGAAGTTTACGATCATGCTATCTGTAATCTTGCTAGATAAAAGAGTAGTCATGCTTGAGGAGCTTAAAGCAGAAACTGAGAAGTGCATGTGGCTAGCAAGAAAGTTATTGAGCTGATAGACGGTATGGTCTTTAGACGCAAAACACATCATGGCATAGTCCATAATGGCATTACCGAAATTAGCCCCAAATGCGTACTGAACGGCCTGATAGAGTCCGCATGCAGCAGATAGCTTTAAGCTAACCGCATATACTCCAGAAATAATATGACTATCGCCAACAGAGTAGTCTCCGTAAACCTCATTAAACAGACATGGAAACTCACTTTTGAAGTTCTGATTAGGCTGGAATTGGCGTTTACCACTCTTAGAGAGTTCTGAGACAAGTTTTCCAATAATATGCTTATGACGACCGTCTTTATCATTGGTCCAATAGAGCACATACTTGTTTTCAGTAATAGAAGCCCATTCTGGTACTTCCATTACTGGGAAATTCTTTAAAACAGCCATCTCAGATAACCTTAAAAATATTGATCCACATGGGTTAGTATAATTTGCATTACACTGAGCACTATTTCAATAATTATTTCAAGAAATTAAAACTTAAATCCATTGTATATGTTGTGATTTAATGTTTATGTTAAGTCAAATAAAAATAAAGCAAGATACTAATCCAAAATACTGAGAATTAGCGTCTATAGTAGGTGATATCAGCTACTCAGTAGTTGACTCTGATGTTGATGCTAACACAGACGCAGGTAAGGTAAATACCTTCTTTAACACAACCAATTTAAGCTTAGGTGTATCTGGTCAAATTAACTTTAGCTACCGTGGTTTAGATTTTATGCCACACGTTGGTCTTCGCTATTCCATGATTGATATGGAAGACTACGATATGAGTGGCAATGGCTATATTGGCTCAGTAAGCGTATCTAAGGCTAATGTTATGTCTGTACCTGTAGGCTTAACTATTTCCAAGGAGTACTTCTCTAAGGAGTATTTCTCTAAAACATGGAACTTCAAGCCTTCTATTGACTTTAATCTTACTGCCAACTTTGGTGATGACAAGATTGACGGCAATGTTAAGTGGAGCGGCATCTCCAATGCTGAATTAAATACCAGCAACGAGTTTATGGATGACCTTACCTATGGTGTAATCTTTGGCTTTGGTGCTCAATCTGAGCGCTTATCAATTGGTGCTGGTTTAGGATATCAGGGTTCTTCCAATGTAGATGAGTTCACCTTAACAGGTAATGCTCGTTATACCTTCTAATTAAGTGCTGTTATCTGTGCTGTATCCAAAGATTTAGGGATATCTCATAAATCGAGTTTGCTTGCTCGCTAACCCAAGAAAGGTTTCAGCGGCAAGCTACTCATGACACAGGTAACACACCTTTAAAACTTGGCCAAATGGTATTACAGCGGTCTTTATTTGCTAAGACGTAATTATTGCCAGCTACCTTTCGGTTGTGGATATGTGAGTCTACTCTCTGTATATTGAATGTAGATTTTTGCAGCGGATGCAAAGAAATGTTTTTTTAAAGGCAGGTATCTTTTGCTTTAGACAAATAAAAAAGGCTAAGTGTCGCACTTAGCCTTTTTTGGAAATAGGAGGATTGTCTATGAAAAGGAGTTTAACTATGAGTTAATTTAAAAACGATCACTTTGCTCTGTTCGTTTTGTTGAGCACATGATAATGTGATTTGTGATGTAGGTCAACAATTTACTAAAAATTTTTTAACTTTTTTCAAAAATTGGAACCTACAGCTAACTTTTACCTATAGTGATTAACCTACTTGTATGCTAGACAAAAGCCCACCAGTACTAGCTTTGCAGCTATTTTCCTACTCTCATTATTTACACATTTGTAAAGCACAGTTAGATTTGACTTCCTCGGTAAGACTAGGGTAACAAGGCCTCTTTTGACTGCAAATTTTGCAGAACTTTGCAAATCGACATATTTTAAGACCCTCTTTTTAGGATCTTTCTTCCCTTCACTTGCAGCTTTTTTCACCTCTAATGGTGACCTTTTGTTCGACTTTAATTGTTTTTGATGATGTCGCTCAGTCTTATATCACTTCTATAAATGGTTAAGTGGCCATGCTTGATGGTGGCTTATAAGTTTGTCTTGTCTATGATTTGCTAAAAATTGGGGCTGCTTGTGGCTAAAGATAAACAAATAGCGGCATTTCTACAGGATAGACCCGTGCTTATTTGGTATTATTGTTAGTCTGCAAAGCTACAAGGTAGATACGGGGTATTCATGAGCAAGGTATGCTTTAACAAACTAACAGAGTCACTACATTACATCGCGCTGCCATCTTTAATGGGAGCTGCCTTGTTTGCTTCTGTTTGTGTTGTTTCAAGTGCTAATGCGGCTAATCAATTTGATAGTGCACAAGAGTATGGCGACCTACAAGAGTCTCATTTCAATGCCCAAGGTGTAGAAGAGCACAATCAAGATCGCGCTTATGGTTATATGCACGACACTGATGAGCTCAACAACATCCCAACTACCGCAGAAAATAGCTTAAGCCTTGGTCAGGGCAATATTCATATTCAAGGCGTACCGTCTAAAGCTACCAATAGCGCAATTAACATACAGAGCGGCGCTAGCGGCATTCAGATTAAGCCTGGTAGCTCCAACATGTCCATGAGTTCATCTTATGGCTCAATGCAAATAAATGGTGGCAATAGCGCAGCTACCAACATGCAGATTAATGCTGCCCAAGATCCTAATGCCGCCATGCAGTCTGGCAATGGCTCTTCAGCTGCATATAGCGTCATTGATCCAAGTACAATGCCTATTGAAAGTGAGCACTATCAGTCAGGCGACGATCTTTTAAGACCAGCTAAGCCTTCAGCTATCCATGAGCGTCTTACTGCACAAGCTGCAGCCAAAGCTGAAGCTGAGGCTAAAGCTAAGGCTTTTGCCGAGTTTATGGGCAAAAACTCTGAGCAGAGCACTGATCTAAACACTTATGCCTCTAACGGCTCTCATAGCATGGGCCCATCTCATGCGCGTGCTATTGAGGATCAAAGCTCAAGCACTGCAGACCGTATGATGGACAGTGGTGCTAACTATGGTGTTCCTGCAATGCGCCGTACGATTCAGGATCCAGTTACCTTAGCTCCAATTGCTATGTCCTCAAATGGCATTCCATCTCCACGTAATGTAGTGGATAACGCCATTGCTAGCATTGATCGAGCTGCAGCCCAAGCAGCGATGAGTGTAAGCTCGGTAAATGCAAAAGCTGCACTGCAAGCTGCTTTTGCCTCTAATGCACAAGCTGCTAGTGATAAAGCAGCTTCTCTGTCTCGCTCACTAGCAAGTAATACAAGCTCTAAAAACCTTTTAGCTCCATCTGACAACTACCCTAACACCAAGCAATTATCGGCCAATGGCTCGGTATCTCCTGACGCGAACACCCAGCAAGCATCAGCAAATACTCTGTCTGCTGATGAGGCAAGTGCTCCTGAAAGCCACGAGCCTACCATTGCTGAGGCCTATGCTGAGCGTAATGCTGCCTTTGCTCAACAGTTTCAGTCGAACAATAATGCCAATGGCCAAACTCAAGGAACAAACAACGCCCTTGAGAAAAATCATGCTGCTAACAGCGCATTAGGCGCTGATGCAGTTGATCAAGCCTACTCTCAGGCCACTCAAGACTTTCTAAATAGTCCAAGTGAGTCTGCTAATGTTGAATCCCCTGTTAATGAGGCCGGACTGCTTAAGAACAAGTCTGATATGGCCTGCATTGAGCTTAGCCATGACACTCAAGTGCCAATGTACATTCGCCACAATCAATGTTTTGAGCTCCAAGGCGGTAATGTCATTGATACTCCTGTAACTGTTAGAGGCAAGCTCTTTGTTAAAGCAGGTCGCAATATTGTGCTGCAAAGTGGCTCTTCTATTACCGTTGCTCCAGGTGGTTTCTTTGAGGTACGCGGCGATTTAAATATGATGCCAAAGACTGCCTTAAACATTGATGATAAGGCGGCTCTTACCTGCTCTGGACTCATCAATATGATGGGCGGTGCCGTGATTAACACTCGTGGTGATAATCAGATTAGAAACATTGGCCGTTTCTTTATTGAGCCAGGTGCCTATATCTCTATGGCAGGCGATACTAAGATGCGCAATAGCGGTCTTATTACCATGAACCAGTCTAATATCGCTTTCCAAAACAATGGCTTCTTTGAAAATGCCGGCACTATCAAGCTAGAGAATGGCTCCATGCTAGCTTTCAAGGACAAATCAAAGCTCACAAACATCGGAAAAATTGATTTAGACAAGAACTCTGCATTAGCCCTCTCAGGTTATGCAAAATTACTCAACCGCCGTATGTTTGCGCCAGATGGCAAGCTCTTCTTTGAGCAAAACTCTATTTTTGAAAATGCTGCAGCATTCCGTCAGCACCAAAGCTCAGAAATGCAGCTTAAGAACTCTGCTCAGATCATCAATAATCACACCATGGATATGAGCGGAAAGGCTCTCTTTACTGGCAATGCTCGTATCCTAAATGAAGGTTCTTTTGCAGTTAAAAAGAGCGCTAATGTGCATACCGGACAGCGTGCTCTTATGATTAACACTGGTACTTTCCGTAATGAAGGCGGCGGCTTTACTGTTGATAGCCAGTCCAACTTCATCAACGAAAACATCGTATCCGGTCGCGAGAGCCGTACTCAAGGTCGCCACCGCCTATAAAAGAGTCAAAGTACCCTACATCGCGCCTAGCATATGGATTTACTTCCCATTCTTTGGCTAGGCGCAGCAGCTTATCATCTACCTGTTTTTCCTATCTTCAATCCACTGTGCATCTACGCCTAACTTGCCGAGTTTGAGCCAACACCCTTTCCTTGATTGCAATCGTCTATAGTAAGTACAAAGCCTATGGTTACTGCCGATGCGTTAACCATCGTTTGAGCAGCGCTATAGTATTTGCATGCTGTTACCTTGTATTTGGGCATTGGCCTTGTGAATATGTTGCTCAACTACTTTACTAAAGTGGGCGGCTAAAAAGCACATCGTTATTTTATGAGCTAGCGATAACGGGCGTATCTACAGGATTTTTAAAGAAATTAAGAGCTAATGGATAGGCCTTGAGATCTTAGCTAATGGCCATTTTGCAAAAGCTTGACTGTATGCTGCAGTGCAAATATATTTAGAGCTCCATAAGCTTAGGATAACTTATGGCTAATTTAGCTATATTTGCTATATTTGCTAAATACAAGGGCAGTAGCGCAACACACTTTTAGTCAGGAGACCATAGCGATGGAAATCAAGCACCTTAAGGAAGACTGCACTTTTGAGCTCGTAATTGATAACACTCGAGCATTTGTAACCTATGAGATTTACGATGGCGGTTTAGATATCCGCAAGACCTTAGTTCCTGAGGCTTTAGCTGGACAAGGCTTAGCAAGCAAGCTCGTACAGGCTGCTTATGACTATGCTCGTGAGCAAAACCTCAAATGCGTTGCTACCTGCTCTTATGCAGTAAAGTGGTTACAGCGCCACCCTGAGTATGAGGGTGCACAAGGATCAGACTATGTTGAAGGCAGCTGCGCTGTTGGTAAGCATCAGGCATAAAAGATCACATAACTTCAACTAAGCGCCATCTCTAATGGCACATGAAAAGCCCCTAGCTAAAACTAGGGGCTTTTCATTTGGGTGCGATGCTAGTTTCTTTAGCGATCGGCTCGTTGCTGTACTACCTTGCCACCTGCTTTGACATCTTCGGTGACCCAGACGTTGCCACCAATAACCGCACCACGTCCAATAGTAATACGACCTAAGATCGTGGCATTAGAGTAAACCACCACATCATCTTCTAAGATTGGGTGACGTGGAATATTAAGCGGTACACCACGGCTATCCACAGGAATAGTCTTAGCGCCTAACGTTACACCTTGGAAGAGTTTTACATTCTTACCAATAATGCAGGTCTCGCCAATTACTACACCAGTACCATGGTCGATAGAGAAGCTATCGCCAATACGAGCACCTGGATGAATATCAATACCGGTCTCCGAATGCGCAAGTTCACTAATAGCACGAGGCATCAGGGGCACACCTAAGTTTAAGAGAGTATGAGCAATACGGTGGTTGAAGATCGCTCTGACACCTGGATAACAGCAAATGACCTCGCCAAATGAAGTAGCCGCAGGATCAGCATCGAATGCTGCTTTAACATCCATAGCAAGTTTAGTGCGGATCAGCTCTAAATTAGAAATGTACTGTGCAGCTAGAGAGCGAGCATACTCTTTGACCTCTTCATTGAACTTGAGGCTCTGAATACCCTGCTCATGCTCCAAGTCATGAACATCATCGCCAAAGCTAATAGAACTTACGCTCTCTACACCACCTTGCTTATCAGCATCCTTTTTAGCAGTGCTCATAGCGCAAGAGCTGTACTCACCGCATGAAGTTACTGGGGAATTGGCACTAATTTCTGTGCTGTGATCTTCACTTGAAAAGTTAGCACGAGCTCCTTTAACAAACATGGAATTCTTGATTGACTCAAGAGGATCTTTATTAAAAGAGGCTGTGGCTCTGGCATGTTGCTCATTATCAGCACTTTGGAAGCACAAGGCAGCACAGATCTGATCTGTGAGCAGACCAAAGAGCTGCTCAACCTGCACGCCAATGTGATAACTAACAGTATGGCGATTGATCTTAGAAGAGCCAAAATAGCCAGGGAAGATAATGGCGCGTGAAAGTTTTACAATCTCATTTATAGAACGGGCTGAAGGGAGAGGATTACCTGCAAGGTGTTGTTGGAACAGACCACGCAGTGACTTTTCAGCAGAGAGCGCTGCAATAACTTCATTTAACTGCTCAGAGTAGTCCATAACCAAATCCTCTTGTTCAAAACAACAAACTTGCTGCTACCACACTATAAACTCATAGCGCTCATCGTATAGGCTCAAACAACCTCATGAACGCGATGCTATGTGCTTTAGCCATAATAGACCGTGCATAGATGTACATGCAACTTAAGGCATGACTTAGAGTGCGCTGAGTCGGCGCATAAAATTCACTCAAGCTCAGTTTAAAAACAGTATTAATCAGCTGAAGATAAGCTTAGGTTAACTAATAGTCATACTTTGCACAGGCTATGGATGATCATTATGCCCTATTTAGGATCGTCATTTAGGTGCAACGCAAAACAAAAGTGCAAAGCACGTAATAAAGCCGATAGATACAGTCTTTTTAAACATGCAAAAGTGTCACACTTGCATATTTATCTCATAGAAACCAATTTTTTACTGCACATGAGCAAAAAGTGATGGTATGTTAAAAAGCACATCAGGTGTACATGTGTACATCAAGCTTTTTAATCAACTATGAATGACTGTCAGTGTTTTCTGCCTTACATCAATGCTTTAGCGCCTCGCGCTAAAAGGCAAACACAGCCCCGCTCTTAGCTTGATTGCTTTAGGCAAAGAGTTTGAACTAATAGCGGCGTTGTGAAAGGCTCGAGCAACTAACCGCCGTAAGGCTTATGAGGTTTTTTATGTCTAAGATTGCACCTAGCGTAACCGCTTTAATTGGTTCTACTCCACTCGTTCGCATTAACAAGCTCACTTCTGAGTCCAAGGCAACTGTTCTTGCTAAACTTGAGTACTTCAATCCAGGTGGCAGCGTTAAAGATCGTGCCGCTCTGTTCATGATCGAAGAGGCTGAAAAACAAGGTCTGTTAAAGCCAGGCTCAGTCATCATCGAGCCTACCTCCGGCAACACCGGTGTTGGCCTTGCCTTAGTAGCTGCAGTCAAGGGCTACAAACTCATTCTCACCATGCCTGAGTCCATGAGCTTAGAGCGTCGTCGACTCCTGCAGGCACGTGGTGCTCAATTAGTACTTACTCCTGCCTCTGAGGGCATGAAAGGCGCAATTGCCAAAGCAGAACAGCTGCGCGACAGCACTGAGGGTGCTGTAATCTTGCAGCAGTTTAATAACAGCGCTAACCCAAGTGCGCACTCTGCCACTACCGCTTTAGAAATCCTTTCTGATACTGACAATAAGGTGGATGTCTTTGTAGCTGGTGTTGGCACCGGCGGTACCGTAACTGGCACTGGTCGTGTCTTAAAAGAGAAATTACCAGGCGTTAAGGTGGTCGCTGTTGAGCCTCAAGATTCCCCTGTACTTAGCGGCGGTAAGCCAGGCCCACACAAACTTCAGGGCATTGGTGCTGGCTTCGTACCTCAAAACTATGACGCCTCTGTAGTAGATCAGGTCGTTACCGTAACTACTGAGCAGGCCTTCTCAACCTCACGCGCTTTAGCCTCTCAAGAGGGCATCTTAGTTGGTATCACCTCTGGTGCTGCCATGTATGCAGCTTTAGAGCTCTCTAAGCAAGATGAGTACGCTGGCAAGACCATCGTAGTTGTTTTACCTGACACTGGTGAGCGTTACTTATCTACCGAGCTTTTCAAGTTTGAAGAATAATTTGGCCACAAGAACAAACAGCTGACTTGCCAAAAGAACAAGCAGCCGACATGCAAAAGGCATTTAACTGCCATACAGCACGTCACTTCCTTGTAAGCCTAAACAGCAAAAATCCCCGATGCTATAGTGCTGCGTTTCCCCGGCGCATGCTATAGCATCAAACCTCCCCGCAAAAGCACCACAAGCAGTGCAGTCATCATATAAACGATGCGCAAACATCGCGTAAACATCTTGCAACTAGCCCCACAACAACCTCAAAACGTACTGATTGCCTTTATAAAAAGACTCATAAAGATGCAAAACCAAGTTTGAGTTTGCAGCTTTTGTGATGTACCTCATCCACTGTGCTAAATTATTCACTAAAAGGTAAAACAAGCTACTTCGGATGCATGTATTATAGAAATACGTGTCTGAATCATTCAGCTGTTTCGATTCATAAACAGTGCAGTGAGTTACTTTGGTATAGCACTAACGCCCCTCTTCTAATGTTTTTTACCAAGAGGAGCTTTAAGCTATTGCAAATCTTGTTGCATCTGTCACAATCAAATATTAATTGATTATGTATGGATTGTTTAGCGGATTAGAGCCTTAAATATTCATTCAGGTCTAAGGATCGACTGTCACACCACGCTATGAGTTAGAACTGCCTCAGCCAAAGCTAAGTCATGCATCAATTCAGACAAGCACGTGCATGCACAAGCAGTTCTTAGGGAGCTTTGTTTATGGCACATATAAGACAGATATTGGCTAATCTCAGTATCAGTGTTGCTGAGTTTAAGAAGAATCCTAAAACAGTTATTAAAGCTGTTAAGAGTGAGCCTATAGCTGTTATTGTCAATGACAGACCAGCCTTTTATTGCGTTCCGGCAGACATCTTGGAATCTCTTTACTCAAAGTTCTATGAGATGAATGAGATTCAGAACATTCAAGACTTTGCTAGCAACGATGGTTGCGTAGGCAATGTGAATGACGATGATGAAAGCTTTGGCGTTCAGGACATTTTCCAGAGCATTGAAGATGAGCAAGCCACTCAGCTTCCTTCCGATGAAGACATCGTTGATCCTATTTCCAACAGCGTAGCCGATCCTTTAGATGAAGAAATCCGTAATCAATCAGGCAGCTCTATCGATCACCACCTGTTTAATAGCACTGCAAAGATCATCGAGGACAACACCTCAAGTGTTAACGATCCTTTTGCAGACATTGGAGTATCTGGTGATGACTTTCCTGCTATGGATGACTTCTCCACTGACGACATGAGTGCCATTGATGACACTATGCTCCCACGAGTGGACGACGACTCATTTAACAACGTAGCACCTGGACAGAAAGCACCGATCCGTACTGCTTGTCTAAACCCAAGTGCTGACGCTGATAGCAAGGCATCAGCAAGTGCCAATCTGACTGATACTGCTTTAAAGATTTCCACACCTCAAGTAGATACTAGCGCTGTACCTACACAATTGACTGATTGCCCAGACGTACGTTCTTTAGTAAGCGGTCCACATTCTTATAGCCTTGATCATGTTGCTAAGACTTACAGCCCTTACAAGCACAAGAAAGCCCAAGCAAAACTGATTGCAGAGCAAAAGAAAGAACTCAAAAAAGAGCATAAGGCTCGTAAAAAAGAGATCAAAAAACTCGAAAAGGCTGCTAAGACTTTAAAGGCTGGAAAGTCTTTAGATAAAGAGCAGCTGATGCTGCCTGAGACTGAGCTTGTAAATATGCTTGCTACAAGCAAGAAAGCATCAGTAGACAAGTGTAAGAGTGCAAAGATTAACTGCTCAAGCAATTCAAAGTGCGCCACAACAAAAGAGAATGCAGCTCAAGAAAGCAGCCAAGTAAGCAAGAGTGCAACCGTACAAAAGACTAGCTCTACTGCTAGAAGCCCTCGCGCCAAAGCAAGCACTACAAGCGCTGCTACACCAAAGAAGCCTGCAGCAAAAAAGGCTGTAAGCAGTAAAGAAACTGCAGCAAAAAAGGCTGTAAGTAGTAAAGAAACTGCAGCTAAAGATGCTCAAGCTCTAGAGACTAAAACAGCAACTAAGAGCAAAGCCCCAACAACCACTGCTACAAAGACCAAGGCTGCTACAGCTACAAAGACCAAGTCTGCTACAGCAACAAAAGATAAAACAGCTACTGCAACAAAGGCTGCACCTAAATCAAGCACTACTGTAAAGGCAGTGCGTGAAATTGCAGCAGAAACTCATGTTCCAGAGCCAGCAGAAGGTTCCAAGAAAGCTAAAAAAGCCAATGAGTTTATTCTGCCAACCAAAGAGAAGGTTGTAGATTAATCGCAACAGCTGCAGCTACAAACTTGCACCCTATTTTTCTACAAAGGCCCAAGATACCAAGCTTGGGCCTTTGTTTTTTCAGCAAGATAAAACTCATAGACTAGCTAGACCCATAGATACAACACACTTATCTAATGAAAAGCATTGCGAAAGGGCACTGTTGATTTATGAATATGAGGAATACAAACGAGCAAGGGTTTGCTCAATAGAAATGAGGTATTGAAATGGCGGAAAGAGGGGGATTTGAACCCCCGAGACCCAAAGGGTCTGCCGCATTTCGAGTGCGGTGCATTCAGCCTCTCTGCCATCTTTCCGTGCGCTCTATTATAGGAAAACCATTATGTAAAGCAATAGGCACCAAATGTTTTTCTATACTCTGATGCCAACGACCCAATTAATCTGCAATCTCTTACCATACACATCACGAGTTATTGCCCGTTAGAACATTACTTGTCAAAAACAGTAAAGTAAGATCTACACTTGAGTGAAATATGTTTCCCCACAGAACAAGATACAACAAAAAATTAACATAACACTTTGTGAAAACGTATTTCCCCCATAAATAAGGGCATATCATAGATACCAAGAATTGGAGAGATGGTTCTGACAATCCCCCGTATAGATACAGTGCTATAAACCTAGCTCAATTCAAACATAACTACCATACAAGGCAATTACATCTACCTTACTAGTCTTATCCAACATTAGATAGTGTTCTGTATGTCCCAATACGATAGTTCAGCCTCGTTCAAAAAAGCAAATGGAGCGCCATCTTCTAGAGCGCGATCTAAGTACATGGCAGCGAAAGCTGAACTCTGATAACTCAGTAAGAAATCAAACAAACGGAGTTAAGGACATGTACTTTTCTTACTATGAGTTATGAAAACGGAGTATTACAATGGCAGTCTATGTTAATACAAATTACAGCGCTCTTCAGGGTCAGCGCTACTTAGGTAATGTTCAGAACTCCTTAACAACTACCTACCAGCGTTTATCATCGCATGGGTGCCCATAATTACCACCTTAAATTAAATCGACATACTGCGAATATGCCTAAACTTCGGGTACGCCAGTTACGAAGTTATTCACTCCAGTGTAAAATATAATGTGTACACTGAGATTTTTTCAAAAACATGAGAAGCTGAATCAACTGCGTAAAACCTGATTTTTAGGAGGCTCGCAGAGCAGACTGCGATCACAGCAGAGTCCTGTAGAAGACAAGGGGCGGCTGGGAAGACCGTCCTCCCCCCTCAGAGGCTCTTCTGTGATCCGCAGCCGATTTAATGTGGTAAAAACGGGCCCCGTTGTGCATCAGGCCTTCGTATCAATAGCGCTAAAGATGACGCTGCAGGCCTCCAGATCGCCGATCGCTTAACATCCCAGATTAATGGCCTCAACCAAGGCAACCGTAACGCCTCAGACGGCATCGCCCTTGCCCAGACCGTTGAAGCCGGCATGGACGAGATCTCAGGCATGCTCCAGAAGATCCGTACCTTAGCAGTTCAGGCTAATAACGGCACTAACACCTTAGAAGATCGTAAGGCTCTTGCAAAAGAGGCATCATCTTTAGCTACCGAGATTACTCGTATTTCTCAACAGACCACTTTTGCTGGCAAGACCATTTTAAATGGCCTTCAAGACGACAAGTCCTTAGTTGCCAAGGGTGCTGGTAACAATGGTGATGCACAAAGCGTTACATTACAGGTAGGCTCCAATAAGGGCGACACTATTAGCTTCAATCTGGTAAATCTTCAGTTCTCTGTAGCTGCAGAAAATGCAGGCATTCAAGATCAGGTTAAGGATGCTGCAGGAACTGAGGCATTCCTTACTGATGGTGACACAATCACTGTAAACTTCAGTACTGCTGAAGGTATCCAGCACATCATTGGCTATATGGATCAAATGATTGGTTACGTTGATGGTCAGCGTGCCGATTTGGGCGCGATCCAGAACAGACTTGAGAGCTCCATCCGCAACCAGTCTAACGTTGCTGCTAACGAAGCTGATGCTCGCTCACGTATTCGTGATGCTGACTTTGCTGAAGAGTCTGCAAACCTTTCCCAGCAGTCCATCATTCAGCAGGCTGCTGCTTCCATGCTGATGCAGGCCAATACCCGTCCACAGCTTGGCTTAAGCCTCTTAGGCTAATAAGGTAACCCCTTTACCTATCCCTAGATAGCATATTGCTTTCATAAAGCCCCTGGCGATCCCCATTGCTAGGGGCTTTTTAATTTCTACTCTGTTAACTGTTAGTTGCTCCTGCCTTTGCTTAAATCCAAGCAATTTTGCACATAAAACCCCATCAAAGTTCTTCTGCATAGGCGTTTGCTTGGTATTTTCTTTTCACTTTTACTTCTTGTTCAAGGATAGTGGGTTCTACGCATTCCTCATCTTAAAGATCGTGCCTTTCTCGCTAGCTCAATAAGCTTTGTTCTTTCACAAGCCAAATAAAGCCTCTGTAGTGCGCATAGAGCGAGTTTAATGGTTGTTATGTACATTCAACTGTATTTTCTAAAAGATCGCTGTATGACGCTCTGGTGATGGTCTATTGCATTTGAATGATTGTGGGGGATTGCCGCTTTTGTAAATTGATTAGTTTTGTAGCGGGTTAAAACGCAAAAAGGGAAGAATCCATAAGGACTCTTCCCTTTTTAATCATCGATTTGCCTTAGTTGTTAGGCCTGTAGCATTGCTTCGGGCCTTAGCATGTGAGACTAATATAACTTAGGCAAAAATATCTGTTTTATAGATTAGGCCTGAGGCTTGTCGCTTACAGAGTCAGTCTTCTGATCTGCTGCACTTGCCTCAGCTTGCTCAGCCTTTTCCTCGGCCTCATCTACATGGTCATCGGCATGATCAGCTGGCACTGTAGCCTCGGCAGCTTTTGCGGCAGCCTGAGCTACGGCATCAGCAGCGGCTGCGCCATCGGAACTGACCTGTAGCTTAGCAGCCTCTGCAGCATCGTCCTCTTCAACTGAAGAGATAACCATTGCCTCTGAGCCAGTGCGAGTGGTTGAGCCAAATACATGTGAACGCATCTCAGAGTTGTTTAAAGCACGGTCAATGGTTTTGCCGTTAACAATCTGGGATAAAGCGCGTTCTTGCATAGCAACAGCAACATAGCGGTTAGCAAGATCACGGATACCTTGTAAGAAGCCTAAGTACATCTCAGCTGAGTGCATGGATACGTGCTCACGGCCGATGATGTTTACTAAGTTAACCTGAGAACGGTCGATATCACGGTTGAGCTTCTTAGCGTGCTTAACCATTGCCTCAACATTTTCAGCTGTTGGGTTGGCAGCCATCTTATGCAGGTCAGCTGAGATGGTATGCAGACGGTTTACGATCTCTAAAAGACTTGACTGCATCTCACCCTGGAAGATGGTGTGACGGTTAGCTACGTGGTTGATAGCTCTCTTAACCATGTAACGAATAGCCTTAGATGCCTCACGCATGTTAGAGAAGGTCAGGTAGAAGAAGTGTTTAGCTTCTGAGGTTACCTTATCCTTTTCAGAGCGTGCTGTGGTAGCTAAGGTGTAGTACTCGGATCTAACCTTGGAGATATCGTACTCAATGTTAGATGCCTTGTTGAAGTCACGACGGAGCTTAAACTCGTTATCAGCAAAGAAGTTTTCCAGTGCACGGTCAACAACATCAAGCTGAGCATCAAAGTAAGCAGGAACGGCGTGTGAAATAGAAGCCAGTACCTTCTCGTTATCTTCCTTAGCCTCAATAACACTGTTGAATGCCTCTGAGGTCTTAGCCTTAACGAAGTTACTACGGATAATAACCACGAGAACTACGAACATCAAAAGGAAGATGGCGGTAAAGCCGAATGAGAAGAAGGCTAATGTTACTAAAGCAGCTGCTGTAAAAGCAGTCATTGCAGTTAAGAACCAGCCTGCAATAACGGTGATAACACCGGAGATACGGTAAACAGCAGACTCACGGCTCCATGCACCATCAGCAAATGAAGTACCCATTGCCACCATGAATGTTACATAAGTGGTAGATAAAGGCAGCTTTAAAGAAGTTGCTGATGCAATCAGAATGGATGCTAATACGAGGTTTACAGATGCACGTACATAGTCAAAAGGCAGCTGAATTTCACCCTTAACTACTGGAGCCTTAACATAGCGACGGCCAATGAAGGCAAGCAGGAAATTAGGTAAGAACTGCTTGATTGCACGAGCTGCACCTAAGCCAAAACGGGTAACCATACGGCCTGGAGTAGAAGCACCGAATTGCTCATGCTCACCACTTGATGAGCTTGAGAGGTTAATAGAAGTCTGGATAACGCGGTGAGCCTTCTTGGAGGTCCATAATGTAACCACCATGATTACGCCGGCTAAACCTAAGTATAAGGTTGAAGCCTTAGTATTCTCATTTAAAGTGCTCATCATCATGGTGTTCATGTCTGGGTGACCAGCGGAAGTCCACTCTACGAATGCATCAAGAGCAGCTAATGGAACGCCAACGAAGTTAACTAAGTCGTTACCAGCAAAGGAGAATGCCAGAGCGAAAGTACCAGCAAGAATAATGATCTTAAAGACATTAAACTTCAGCATCACCAGAATCTGACCTAACAGAGTTAGAGAAAGGAACAGAGTCCACAGAAGAGTTGAAGTGTGCTGATTAATGAACTCAATGTACTCAGGCTTCATGAATGATGCGCCCTTTGCGCCCTTCATGACTAAGAAGTAAACGATGGCGGTTACAGAGAAGCCGCAGAACACACCGCCTAAGTACTTATAAGCGTTCTGGAATCTAAAGGAGAATAGCAGACGCAGAATAAACTGAATAATTGCGCCGGAGAAGAAAGCTACTACAACAGAAATCAAGATTGCTGAAACAATGGTTGCAGCTCTTTCAGTCTTAATGAACTCAAAGATTTCTGTGTATGACATACCGGTTTGTGAAAGCTTGTAAGCAGATGCCATAACTGCAGCGCCTAAGAGCTCGAACACAATAGAAACGGTAGTAGAAGTTGGAAGGCCTAAAGAGTTAAAGGTGTTAAGTAATAACACGTCCGCCATCATAACTGCGCAGAAGATCAGCATGACGTCGTAAAAAGAGAACATCTCAGGACGGAACATACCGCTTCGGGCCACTTCCATCATGCCTGATGAGAATGTTGCTCCAATGAGAACACCTAAAGATGCTACAACTAATACAACCTGTAGCGGAGCGATGCGACAGCCAACAGCCGAGTTAAGGAAGTTTACGGCGTCGTTTGATACACCGACAAACAGGTCAATACATGCTAGCAGGAGTAAGAAACCTACTAACACTATAAAGATAGTTTCAATCATAGATTTTGTACCTAGAGGTGCTGTTGACCCTGCTGCCCTAGACAAACATCTGCCACTATCGACTGTTTAATTGCCGTTTTAAGAGTTCTTAAGTTTTACTACAACCAAAGATACGTACCATGACTTATTGCTTGGGTATCAAATCTATTTATGTAGCAGTTTGTTAACTGAGCTTTTTTGCCTGAGGCTTAACTTTTAGCCAATAATCTCAAGCTTTAGCTTTAAACAATAGAAGACTCGAACACTGTAAGTAGCTATTAAGCATTTTGAATAGAGCTTTCTACTCGATTGCTTTAGGCCTACAGACAGAGTGCCTTAATGTTAAGAACATTAAGAAGGGGTTGGGCGCATAATCAATCAGAGCGACATGGAAGTTTGCTTAAGACACTTTGCATCCCGAATGAGACGGGGCTGAAGAGAGCATAGAGCATTCACTTCACAAGCACTGTTCCTGTGAATGGTAACACAGGGGCTAAATTTTGCCGCAAGATTATCAGTCTATTGTTAACTTTTTGTTAAGAATTTTTCAAGAAACTGTGCATACATGGGATTTGTCAATTACACATTCATTTTTAATATACATAACAATCATTATTACATATACTGAATGTTAAATCCTTAATCACCAATGAAGTTAAGTGTGCAATCAGCTTATATATAGGATTTAACAAAAGGAGAGTACTCTATATCCTCTCAAGTATAAGGTTAACTATAGTTGTATAAGTTATGAATTTGTTTAACTCTTGTCTAACAAGCTGAAAACTTCAACATCCATAGAAAGCAGCTTTTATAAGCCAACTCTCTTATGTTGGCTATGTTAGTAATGGCGCTATAACCATGCTACTCAAGAACAACAGTTAAGCTCTTAACACCTCGACATGCCCGCTAACAATGGCTGCAGCGAGCTTTTGTAAGGATATATGGCTGGCATTTTTTGTTTGACACTAGCTGCAAATTCACCTAAAGTATACAGGCCCAATGGCCCCACAAGGCCATAAATGGCTAATACATGCGCTTTGTAAGCAATTTCAAGGTGCAATAGACTGAGAAAGACTAATAACCATGTATACATATGTATATAAGGTTAAAGTCATGCGACGTTGCTTGTAATCGGCAACACTAACGAACAGCAGCACGGCGTACAGTTAAACTGTATACGCTGTCCTCAGGAGACTCAGATGATTACAGCTTGCCAACTCTACGACGATAACAGACTCTCCCTTATCAAGGTAAAAGCCGGAGATGCTCTACCCTCGGACGTAATTTGGCTAGATGTTCATCAAGCAAGCGAAGAAGAGAGTGAGTGGCTCGAGAAACTCTTCGTTGAGGACGTTCCTGATGAAGACGAGATGGACGATCTGGAGTCATCCTCCCGTTTTAAGATCAGTGCTGATGGTGTTCACATCCTCTCCTTATTCCCTCAGCGTCTTGCTAATGACACCCGTGGCGTGAACATGTCGTTCATCATGCGCAAAAATCTTCTTATCTCCTTCAGAGAAGATGATGTGTCTATCGTACGCTTACTTCGCTACCATATTCGTTTCGGTAAAGCTGACGTTCGTTCTGCATTAGATATTCTACTGACCTTGCAAGATCTCAAGGTAGATCAGCTCTCTGACCTTATTGAGGATGCATACGGCGTTCTTGATGAAACTGCAGATCAGATTCTCCAAGACGATACTGTTGAGGACACTTTACGCGAGTTAGTGCGCCAAGAGGAACTTAACGGACAGATTCTTCAGGCTCTATACGATACCCGTCGTGCATTACGTTTCATTAAAAAGTCTTTTGAAACTACTTTAGACGATCGCCAAGAGCGCTCCATTGATGAAGTGCTCAACGATATTGAGTCCATTTTGCCTCACACCCAATTCCTGGCAAACAAGATAAACTTCCAGCTAGAAGCATCCATGGGCTACACCAACCATAAGCAGAACAAGATCATCAAAATCTTCTCTGTGGCTGCTGTAGTGTTCATGCCTCCTACCTGGATTGCAAGTCTTTATGGTATGAACTTCAAATACATGCCAGAGCTTGAGTGGGAATTTGGCTACCCACTTTCCATATGCCTCATGTTCATATCGGCAACCATTACTTATATCTTCTTTAAGAAGAAAGGCTGGCTCTAATCAACGAACCATCCTTATCTTAAAAGGCCCTGCTATGCAGGGCTTTTTAGTCTCATCTCCAAACAAAAGATCAGAAACAAGCACAGTAACAAGATCAAAGATCGGGATCCCCACAATCTCACTTCAACAACAGATACACGCACTTGCCTGCATTGCCATTATTAAAGTATAGATACAGTATCCTATCTTCTTTACAAAAGGTTTCATGATTTAAGAGATAGTGATAGTGATAGTGATAGACAATATCTACAACCAAATGCTGAGATCTTAAGATCGCCATGACTTAAGATCTCAAGATCTTGAATACTCACCCAAACCTAAAGATCAGCGCTCAGCACTATTCAAGCACTAACTTAAGATCTATACATGCGATCTCAGTTAAACAGCTAGACCCAAGATCTTATCCAAAGATCTCAAGCATAGATCGCCACTTGAGATCTTGGGTATATTTGGCCCCACTCATCATACGAGTGCAGCTATACATTTACTCATGTATACAAGGGATATAAAGGATATAACGGGTGAACTCAACTCACATTGGATTAGTTGAACACTTTGAGTCAATGTCGTTCGCGGCAAGATCTTGAGATCCTACTGCATCAACTGCTCATGAGATCTTATGAAGCCTAATAAGATCTTTAACCTATTCCTTTGAGATCATGGCTATCCCTTGAGATCTTTACTCTGTTAGCTGCGATCTTTAGGCGAAGTTAAGATCGCAGCCATGATCTTTAGACGGCAAGAGATCGGTAAGATCTTACACTTGCTACCATTACAGCTGCAAAGCGCACTCAACCACCTGCATGTACCACGAATCCCTGATTGCTCTAACACTTACAGCGACTTAAAGGCTATAAAGACTTTGTGACTACGTAAACATTGTGCTCCTAGCGGTTTTTGTTTCTCCAACGTTTCACATAGCTAAAGCTACATTGTCACAAGCCTTGTCTTGCTACGCCTTACATGGCTATGCGTTTCACAAATAGTTTCTTGTAAAGAAGACACGTAAAAGGCCGCACTTAAGCATATTGATGGATGAATACTTGTTGAAATAGCTTTTTAAGCCAAGTAAAGTCTTATGTCTTTAAGAAAGAAACCAGAGAAATTTGAGTACATCACGCATATGGTAGAGATTGCCGCATTGACCTTGGAAATTAGTTCTTATTTGCCGTGGTATTTAGCGCTCATTCCTGTCGGATGACTGGCCTATTTATGCCGTTTAATAAAGATTTTTGCAAGTTTGTGCGTATTGGCTTAGAACTTGTATAAGATAGGATAGCGTTACAAGTAAACGGTAGATAAAAACCATACCTTAACTTGATGTAACAAAGCCAAAGCAAGTGCTAATCAATTGCCTGCCTACTTAATTTGCGGCAAAACACTTTATAGGCAAACTACTGCAAAACACACAGACAAGGCTCATTAGATACTGTCTATACAGTTTTACAGAAATCGTTACTTTCAAGTCTTAAGTTTTAGTTTTCACACCGTTATATAAAGTGAAAGGGATTAACTCCCAAACTCAAGTACTCAATTACAGTCTAGGCAACAAACCTAGGCAATGTGCGAATAACTAGGAGTGCAAAATGGCATCACAAATTACTTCTGCCGGTTCCGCTTCCGGAATGGACTTTGAGTCCATTATTGCTGCGTCCGTTCAGGCCAAAGCAAGCCAAATTAACCGTAATGTAATCAAGAAGAAGGAAGAGACCAGCATCACCCTTTCAGGTGTTGGTAAGTTAAAGAGCGCTCTTGAAGAGTTCCAGAAGTCCATTAAGGCTCTGACCGAGGACAATGGCTTCAATACTCGTAAGGTTACTACCGATCTTCCAACTGAGAACCCATACTTCTCTATCAGCACTAAGGATGACGCTTCCAACGGTGAGTACGATATTACCGTTACTCAGGTAGCTAAGACTGAGAAGCTTGAGCAGACTTTCAAGAAAGACGAGAAGTTTGCTGAAGGTAAGCTAACCATCACTCTTCCTGGTGTTAAGGATGAGACTGATAAGATTGGTCCAGAGCGTAAGATCGAGATTGACGTTGCCGCTGACGACAACATCAACTCCATCCGTCGTAAGATCAACGAGAACGACTACGGTGTTTCTGCTACCACTGTTACCACCGCCAATGGTGACATTAAGTTAGTTATCGACTCAGGTGTTTCTGGTAAAGACGGCAACATCAAGATGAACTTCACAGACAAAGGTGGTACTCAAACTGGCTCTGACAAGTTCAAGAACGTTGATTCAGATGGCACCAAGGGCAGCTGGAATGTAACCCAGGGTCAGAATGCCGTAATTACTGTTGACGGCGAAAAGATTGAGTCACAGACTAATGAGTTCCGTGATGCAGTTTCTGGTATTACCATTGATGTACACCGCGAGTCTAAGAAGGACGACAAGGGTAACTTCGAGTCCAACAACGTAAAGATCAGCGCTGATACTGAGAAGGTAACTGAGAAGATGCAGGCTTTCGTAACTGCATACAACACTCTCATGGACACCATGGGTGCCCTTTACGAGCACAACACCTATACCGACGGTAATAACAACTACGACGGTGGTCAGCTCGCTGGTGACTCCATGCTCCGTGGTCTGCAGTCTCAGATCCAGAACATGATGACCAACGTATCTGCTAACAGCACTGGTCTGAACATTTACGACATCGGTATTAAGATCGACAAAGAAGGCAAGATGTCCTTAGACTCAACCAAGTTCAAGGAGAACATTGCCGATAACTTCAACGCTGTTGTTAAGATCTTCTCTTCTGACGAGAAGGACAAGAACGGCAACAAGGTTGGTATCTTAGCTCAGTTAAAGGATACCGTTGACAGCTACACTAAGTCTGATGGTCTCTTAAAGAAGCGTGAGGACGACCTCAACGCTCAGATTAAGGACTACGAGGCTGACTTAACCAAGAATGATGCGTACATCGCTGAGTACGAGGCTTCTTTACGTCAGAAGTATGCTCGCCTTGATACCACCATCGCTGGCTACAACCAGTCTCTGAACTACTTAGTCTCTGCAATGGGTTAATAGAAACCCCTCTGTTGCACGGGCAACAGTAAGAGTACTTGTATTCGCACACATTTAGTTCCAAGGGCATTAGCCCTTGGGGCTATGTGCGCAATACTTTTAAAACCTGGCACTTACCCGTACAACATTTTCAAAATCCACGCTCATTTTGTGGATTTGTTAATGTATCAATAGATACAACATTGGCAAATTAGCCTCCCACCTATATGTGTCTATTATTTTCTTATTTTCCCCTGCCCTATCTTTTCATCTAAGCTGTCATTCCTGCAGCCATCTTTTCTTTTGCAGACTATCCAAGTCTTCTCACTATTCTCCACCGTTCTAAATATGGTTAACTTTTCATTTCGTTCTTAGAACGAAGTTAATGTGCACACATTGAACTGTAGGCCTTATCTGTTGCGCCTGTAGTCCATTTGGGACTGAAGTTGTTAACTTTTCACTTCGTTCTCTAAAGCGAAGCTAATGTGAACACATTTAAGAGCAGCCATCGTCTGCATCGCCTAGACGTGCTTTTGGGATTGTAGTTGTTAACTTTTCACTTCGTTCTTAGAGCGAAGTTAATGTGCACACATTGAGGTGCAGCCATCATCTGCAGCTCTAGGCCATACCTCCGGTAATGTAGTTGTAAACTTTTCACTTCGTTCTTAGAACGAAGTTAATGTGCGCACATTGAAGCACGGGCTTTAACTGCAGCAATTGGTCGTGCCTTTTGGGCTGTAGTGGTTAACTTTTCACTTCGTTCTTAGAGCGAAATTAATGTGCACACATGGAATTACAAGCATCACTGCTGCGATTGGCCATGCCTCTGGTGCTGTAGTGGTTAACTTTTCATTTCGTTCTTAGAGCTAAGTTAATGTGCACACGTTGAAGTATGGGCTTCATCTGCTGCCATTGGTCGTTCCTTGGGGACTGTAGTTGTTAACTTTTAACTTCGTTCTCTAGAGCGAAGTTAATGTGCGCACATTGAGGAGCGAGCTTTAACTGCAGCTATTGGTCTTGCCTCTGGTTCTGTAGTTGTTAACTTTTCATTTCGTTCTTAGAGCGAAGTTAATGTACAAACAATGAGGAGCAGGCTTTAACTGCAGCTATTGGTCATGCCTTTTGGACTTAGGTTGTTAACTTTTAACTTCGTTCTTAGAGCGAAGTTAATGTGCACACATTGATCTGCAGGCCTTATCTGCTGCTCCTGTCGTGCATTTGGGACTGAAGTTGTTAACTTTTAACTTCGTTCTTAGAGCGAAGTTAATGTGCACACATTGAGCTGCAGGCCTTATCAGCTGCGCCTGGTTGTGCCTTCGGTGTTGTAGTTGTTAACTTTTGATTTCGTTATTCAGACGAAAATTGCATGGTTTGATTGTGGCTTTAGATGAGATGGATTGAGAGGGATGCGCTGAACAGCTGTTGATATGGGCTGGCTTGCTTTGCTGTGCTTTGTTTCGTAGTGATGCGCAGAGTGCTGGGCCGATTGAATATTGGCTTGTTGGTTGTTTGGTTTGCGGACATTAAAAAAGCCCAAGCCTATGGCCTGAGCTTTATGTAATTTATGAACAACAAATCTAATCGATTAGAGGGAGTCTACGCAACCTAATTCCTTCATGGCCTCGAGTACACGCTCAACCATGGTCTCCTGGCCCTTACGTAACCATACGCGTGGGTCGTAGTACTTCTTGTTAGGAGCATCTGGACCGGTAGGGTTGCCGAGCTGACCCTGTAAGTAGTCCTTGTTTGCCTCGTAGTATTCCTTGATACCCTTCCAGCATGCCCACTGGGTGTCGGTATCGATGTTCATCTTAATAACACCGTAGGATACGGACTCAGCGATTTCTTCCTTAGTAGAGCCAGAACCACCGTGGAATACGAGGTTTAATGGCTTAGCCTCGGATAAGCCGAACTTCTCAGCTACGTACTTCTGGGAGTCACGTAAGATGGTTGGCTTTAACTTAACGTTACCTGGCTTGTAAACACCGTGTACGTTGCCGAATGAAGCAGCGATGGTGAAGTTTGGAGAAATCTTGATTAAGCGCTCGTAAGCGTATGCTACATCCTCAGGCTGGGTGTATAAAGCAGACTCGTCCTTGTCGGAGTTATCAACGCCGTCTTCCTCACCACCAGTGCAGCCAAGCTCGAGCTCTAAGGTCATGCCGATCTTAGACATGCGCTCTAAGTACTTGCAGCAGGTCTCTACGTTCTCTTCTAAAGACTCCTCAGAGAGGTCTAACATGTGTGAAGAGAATAAAGGCTTGCCTTCCTTCTTGTAGAACTCTTCGCCAGCGTCTAAGAGGCCGTCGATCCAAGGTAATAACTTCTTAGCGCAGTGGTCAGTGTGTAATACAACTGGAACACCATACTCTTTAGCTACGTTGTGAACGTGTAAAGCGCCGGAGATAGAACCTAAGATTGCGTTGCCCTGTGGACGCTCAATCTTTAAGCCCTTACCAGCTACGAACTGGCCGCCGCCATTTGAGAACTGGATGATAACAGCGGAGCGAGCCTTAGCAGCAGCCTCTAAAACAGCGTTTACAGAGTCAGTACCAACGCAGTTAACAGCAGGGAAAGCATAGCCATTCTCTTTGGCAACAGCGAATAACTTCTGTACGTCCTCGCCTACTAATACACCAGGCTTTACAACATCTAAAATCTTAGTCATCAGTCTATCCTAATTATGAGACGTGCCATTCCACGCCCCTGTATTATACCCAATTCCTAGCACTCGTTATGAGTAATAGATTTCAATGCATCAGTCAAAGCAAGTCCTTTGATACCCACACATCAGTGCGCATCTAAGATAAGCACATTAACACTGGTGCCTTGCAAAATCGGGCATAGCTTTTAAAAAAGCAGTAGCACTAAGCAAAATGCTTGGTGCTTGTTACTTTCACAAGCAAGCTTGTAAAAGTGGAATTTGAGTTTTAAGGCAAGATGGTGGCTATTTAACCTTGCTAATACCATCTTGCCTAAGGCTCTATAAGTCAGTCAAAAGAACCTAACTTAAGGCCTAAAGTAATCTTATTGATTACTCAGCTGCACGCTTCTCGAGGATCTCAACAGCAGGTAACTTCTTACCCTCTAAGAACTCTAAGAATGAGCCGCCGCCAGTGGAGATGTAGGAGATCTTGTCCTTGATACCGAACTTCTCGATAGAAGCAATGGTGTCACCGCCACCAGCAACTGAGAAAGCGTCAGACTCAGCAATAGCTAAAGCCATGGTCTTGGTGCCGTTTGAGAATTGGTCGAACTCGAATACGCCAACTGGGCCGTTCCAAATGATGGTCTTAGCGCTCTTGATAGCGTCAACAATGTTCTGAGCAGACTTAGGACCTAAGTCCATGATCATGTCGTCAGCCTGAACGTCAGCTAAGTTCTTAACGGTAGCTGGGGTGTTAGGATCGAACTCCTTACCAACAACAACGTCAACGAACTCTGGGATATGGGTCTTAGCAGAGAGCTCCTTAGCAGTCTCGATGAGGTCTTCCTCAAACAGAGACTTACCAACGTTAGCACCGCCGGCTGCCATGAAGGTGTTAGCAATACCACCACCAACAACGATGTGGTCAGCAACCTTTAATAAGGAGTTGAGAACTGGTAACTTGGTGGAAACCTTAGAACCGCCAACGATAGCCAGCATAGGACGCTCTGGGTTCTCGAAAGCCTTACCTAAAGCGGTAAGCTCAGCGTCTAATAATAAGCCTGCGCAAGCAACTGGAGCGAACTGAGCAACACCGTAGGTTGAGCCCTGAGCACGGTGAGCAGTACCGAATGCGTCCATTACGAATACGTCGCACAGAGCAGCGTACTTCTTAGCTAAAGCTTCGTCGTTCTTCTTCTCGCCAGCGTTGAAACGTACGTTCTCTAATACAACAACTTCGCCTTCGTTTACTTCAACACCATCTAAGTAATCCTTAGCAAGGCGAACTGGGCAGTCTAACAAGGTAGCCATGTGGTCAACTACAGGCTGGAGTGAGAACTCTGGAGCATACTCACCCTCCTTAGGCTTGCCTAAGTGTGAGGTAACCATGACCTTAGCACCCTTCTCAAGAGCTAACTTGATGGTTGGCAATGAGCTGACAATACGTACATCAGAGGTAACCTTGCCGTCCTTTACAGGTACGTTTAAGTCGGCACGGATGAATACACGCTTGCCTTTCAGGTCGAGGTCGGCCATCTTCTTGACTGCTGCCATAACGAAAATCCTCAAAATAGATGTCTTGTTAAGACTGAATACCCGTATTGAACCTAAGTAACAAACTAAGGGAGCAATGCTCAATCTAGCTTGTTGCTGCAATCTTGCAGAGTCTGTTAAAACACTTTAGACCCTTGCAATGTCAACAATGTTCAAATTACGAGAGGTGTAATGCTGTAAATTGCTGCAAAACTAAACTTAACTTAGCCATATCAGTAGTTCATTGCTATTTGCTGCAAAACCTTGCTGAGGCTTTGTTTGATAGTTGATAAAAGCTTGCAACAACATCAACTTAGTAAGTATAAACACCACGTGTTAAAAATCAACTAACAAAGCACTATATGCAAATTAACTAGAACTTTCTTTATTACACTGCAAAGCTTGCAACAACCCTCATTGCGCGTAAAAGCGCTTGTATACAAGCTCTGATACTGCCCCAAAAGATGACGTAACCACTTCACAAAGTCTTGATATACATCGCATTTTCATAAGGCAGAGCATACAATCTTAAGTACCGTGACTGCAATTTGCTGCAAAAATGTCTGACACGTAATTTTCGCTCTATCCTCAATAGACTTTCCATTACTTGCTTTTACATAGGCTCGCTTAACATCAGCCTGTATGACAAGATTATAGTTTTACAACCTTTAGAAGCTACTTACTTTGAATATGAGTACTACTTGATGTAGTTCTTTTAAGCGCTTAAGGCTTTGTACTTCTGTACTTAACTGATGGCACGCACGCTTAGTGAAAATATCCAATTTGTAGTGATTTCAGCCTTGCTGCTGGTTTACTGTTTCTTTTAGTCTTGTCGTTCTCCATCTTGATGATGGTTTGTAGATTTTTTTTTGATGGGTATGTAAGTAAGCCGTCGATTGTAGCTCGCTGGTTTTAAGCTTGGGGATCTTGATCTAGTCGATTTTGTGGGGCTGATTGTAGGCTCGTCGGTCTTTGGATGATTTTTTTGGAGATGTCTATTAAGACTAAAGGCCTAGATAGAGCTAGGCCTTTGTTGGGTGTTAACAGCTATCTTTGCTGCCAATAAGAATGTGCTTTGCTAATTCTTTGTTGCTAGTGCACTGGGCTTAAGTTTACCGACTCCCAGGACTGTTTGGTGTGGTATTGAGTAGCAAAGGCCAGGCTCTTAAACTCATCTTCATTGCTGTATTCGCAAGTTAAGATCATGTTCTTACGCTTGAGCATGTAGTTAACGCGCTCAATATATTCAGCAGACTTGATGGAGTAGCTGTTGTTTACAGCAGAGGCGTTGAGCTCCTTAAACTTGTGTACATTAAAGTCAGGATCTGAATCTAAAGAGCGGCTCAACTGCAGATAGAAAGGCTCAAACCACATCTTCACATTGAACTCAATAAAGATGGATGAGCACTCACTTACTGCAAGCATACTCAGATCACTTAAGTCTAAATCTTGGGCCATGCGGCGATGCACAATACGCAGCTCATCAGTTAAGTTGAAGAGCTTATGGTCGGTTGCAAAGGTAATGGAGCAAGCCAAGACCTTACGCACGTCATCAAAGTGCTTTGCAGTACCAAAAAGATTGGCAAGACCTACTGCAAGTGAGTAAGTTTTGGTCATGTAAGTAACCATGTTGCCAAATTGAGCTAAGGTAGGAGATGGGATAGCACCATACTCAACTACTGCCTTTCTAAAGGCATCAGCATCAACACGAGTACCACGCTCTACGCTAATGCATGCATCATCACCTGATCCAATCTTATAGCCAGGATTGTCGGCTTTGAAGATACTTAGCAGTACTGCACGACGTAATTTGGATAAAGGTTCTGCGTAGATAAGACCACCTTTCTTGAAAGGCAGAGATGGAATCTTTTGCACCACATCTGAGGTAAAGAAATTGGCGCATACAATATGGTCATCGAAACCGGCACTATCTAAATCAGGAGCTTCACCTGACTTAGAGTGAGCATAAATGTCGGTTGGACCTTCGTACTTCATACCTGTACGATCAATGAAGATAGTGCTAGAACCAGCAACTAGCAGCAGTACCTCATCGATAAAGGAACTAAACTGCAAACGAACATCATCTAGGTCGTAAACAGTTACACCCCAATTCTCATCAAGCCACTGCTTATCAATGTTCTTGAGCTCAAACTCGACTTCACAAATCTGAGTGCTGATATCGCCACTGATGATACTGCCACGATCTAAAGCTAGCTCAAAGCAAGCAAAGCGAGGCACAGACAGAACTAAAGAGCAGCGCTCAAAGTCAGTTAAGTACTTACAAATTAAGCTCTTAGCTTGAACTTTGGAGGCAAAACCATTTGGTAATAAATTGCTGTCAAATAAAGACACATCAGGAGAGGTTACTGAGGCATCTACATTAACTGTAGTCTCAATATGAGTATGAGAGGCACCTGCTGCCATATCCTGAGTTTTGAACTTTAAGGTCTGTTCAACTGATGAGCTCAAACTACTGCGGCGTAGACGCAGACCGGCATTAAACTCTTTAAATAAAAGGTCATCTTCAGTATCAAAGTACTCATTTTTAAGCACTTCGCACTTTACCTTGCTCTTATCAGCAAAGAACTCCTTTAAATCATGCTCACTACGGAACTCTTGGGACAGTCCTTCGTAGTTAAATGCAATGAGCTCATTGAACTTGGCGATAAAATCATCCAGGAAACAATCAGCGTACTGCGCGTTCAGACCGTACTTGTACTCGCATTCAACGTTGTTGAGAAGGTTTTCCTTAGTAAACATAAGCAGCCTCTACCGCCACATGGCAGTTGACAATCCCGACACCAGAGATACAAAACTACCAAACCATATTGCCAAGTTTCTATTTAAGACACTGCAAAAAAGCAGCTTCTCCTTAGCAACTACCGCAAACATAGCTAACTATAAAGTTAGCCACTACATACAAGCTAAGATGTTATTAGCAAAGCCCATTCGTAACTTAAGCAAACAGGTGTAAGCTCAAAGCTATGTACTAAAAGCTAGTAATGAAGAATAGACTTGCCATGTACCACTAACAAATCTGCCTTAAGATCTGTCATTAAACTCAGCTAATTGGTATAGATGTCAGACAAATATCTATAGATATTTTGTTGGACGATAACAAAGAACGAAATGTCATGCAATGGCGTTATACATCACATTTGCTCGTCTTATTGAACTAGTTTTGCATATTATAGTTCACAACATAGATACAGCAACTTATTAAACATATCAAAAAAGTATCGCATACTTCACTTGCACTAGAAAAACTCACCACAAAGTAGCTACAGTAAAGATATGCAAGCCAATATTTTGCTATTTTTTGAAGCTCATCATGAAAATCACAGCATCCTTTGCACTAATTTGAGTCTTTGCTGCACTCATTAATCTAAACACCATTTCAAACACTCATGCTGCCTAAATTCCAGTCCAAGCTCAAAAGGCAAGTGGCAGCAACAGCGCCCGCTCAAGCGCCTATGTCTACGCCCGTATCTATGTCTCCCCCAAGCCTATGTCCACGTCAGTGCCTATCTATCCACCCGAGCCTGTGTCTATGCCAGTGCCTATGTATCCATCCGAGCCTGTGTCCACGCCATGTATCTGCTATGTTTTAAATCTGCCACGTTTTACATGCTCAGCCCTGTCCTTGCGTAGTTTTAGGTTCTGCACATGCATAGTATTTACGATGGCCTTTTATCAATATGTTCCCTGTTAAGGCCACTTAGATTGCTATAAATTTGATGAATCAATCGTCGCGGGATATGCTGCGCCATGCCACATATGGACATGGCTTGCTTAATGGGATGCAAGAGCTTTGGCCACTGCATATTTTGATGGGCAGTGGCATGGTGCATGGCTGTAGCTGCAATTGCTAATGCTATTGCTTGTGCTTCGGTAGTACTACTTTTTGGCTGGGGATGCGGCCTTGATTGTGGTCTTGGCAGAGCGATACTCACTTGGCTTGGAGCCGGTGTACTTCTTAAAAACACGTGCAAAATAGCCAGGGTCTTTGAAGCCGAGCTCATCAACTATGGAGCTGATGCGCTTGTCAGTTTGTGATAACAACTTGCAGGCCTCTTCAATGCGCATAGCATTGATGTACTCAACAGGAGTCTTATCTGTGTATTCCTTAAAGGAACGACACAGATAGGTTGGCTGCAGCTTGACCTCCTCAGCTATGTGGTTGAGCGAGATGTTCTCTTTATAGTGAGCTGCAATAAACTTAATGGCATCGTTAACGAGCTTTACCTGACGACGCTCTGAGGCTGTTTGTTCCTCGTGATTTTTATAGTGCTGCTCATACTGTAAGATGCCCATTAAAGTTAAGAACTGACCTTGAGCTTTGAGCTCTAAAGCAGCTCTTTTTGAGAATTTGTCGTCTTGTGCAGAGTTATCCTCTAAAGAAAAAACACTCTGTACGGTATGACAAAGATCGTCAAAAGCAGTAATTACGGCTCTATCGTCTGGATTAGTACGATAGAACACGCTCTGCAGCTTAATCTGGCCGTTTTGAATAGCTTCAATAAAGTAACGACCATTACCAGCGTGCTCTAAAATTAAGTTTGGATCAAAGTACAGGCACTTATAGACAAAGCTATCAGATTTATCTAAACGCTCTAAACGTTTATAGTCACGCTCTTTTTGATCATTCCAGCGCCACTCTTGGCCATCTAAAGGCTCAAAGTTTTGCACAGCATCGAGTCTATCTAACTCAAGCTCTGATGCTGTTACTTGCTCATCAGTATTAGAGCTTTGCTTAGACGCTAAGTCTTCCTTACATGACTTAAGCACAGCTGCATTTATCTTGGCATTAGCAAAAGTATCATCATCTTGAACATCAAGAGACACGCTCGATGCTACTTGCTTGCTTACTTTAGATGCTGCCTCCCCTGTCTTAGCTTTGTTAGACTTTTTCTTGGCTGCGCTATTTGCTCTTTCGTGCTTTTGTTTAGCACTAGTAGACTCGTCTTTGAAGCCTTCCACTAGTGACTGCAGAGGTGATTTAAACTCTTCTACTTCACGTAATTCTGCTTCAGAGTTTGCAAGCTCTTTGATGGCGTCACGCTTAGCGCTAAGGAAGGTGCCAACGAGTACGGGTGGCTCTACTTGTTCATTACCTGACTGCTCTAAAGCACGCAGACATAAAGAGTCATGCTCAATAGCCTGCTCAGATGAAGTAGTTACACCTTCTTTATTGGTAAAGGTATGCTCAATGGTATTTAAGGTGCCATCTTCAGAAGTGATGGTACCGTCTTGATTATAGATAGGAAGCTTTAGCTCAAGATGCTCAAAATGGTGGCTGACACCTGCCGGAATAATAACCAGATCGCCCTTGTGCACGGCGTATTTCATGTCATCAAGATGGACAGTGTATGACCCTTCCCCGATGAGGATCATCTCATGTTCCATATGGTAGTGATTAACATCTTCCTTGCACTTAGCTTCATCAACTACAACTCTGTAGCTGAAAGGAAAACTTAAACTACCTGACTCTACACTGTGTTGACGTGAGTTCTTCATCGAAACAACCGGTTTCCATCATCCACCACAGCATAGCTAGTCTCAATACTCATTAAGCAGCCTGGACTATAAATTTAGTTAAAGCAGCTGCTTAAATGCTGTAAAACACCAGATGTTCTGATCCAGTGTTATTAAAAACATACTCAGCAACCTAAGCTCTCTAACTTATCCACATGAGCAATTTACATCTAGACACTGCTAGAAAAAAACTAGTAGATAAGAACTCACAGCACTTAGCCTACTTGGCATAAAGCTAAGTGTCTTTAGCTATTTTGTTAGCCTCTCTTGAGCCAAAGCCCATATACCTTTAGCAAGGCTAACTTTGCTTTAGCCTGGCTAGCAGAGCCTTTACAAAGCTAACTGTGCTTTGGCAAGTCTAGCAAAGCTTTTACAAAGCTAACTGTGCTAGGCAAAATCAACCAAGCATTGGCATGACTAACGTTACTAAGAAAGCTAGCTACCTTAAGCAATACTAGCTATGCCTAGCAAGACAATAGAGCTTTAGCCAATCACAAGGCTTTTACTAAAGCTATTAAACTCAAAATTAAATTGAGTCTCAGTGCTAAAGCAATCAAGCTATGAGCATACATACACGAGGGCAAGATTATATTGCCACTGTATATGCATGAAGAGCAATCAAGCATGTAGTAGCTTTATACAAGCAACACCAATAGTTGGTCTTGTATATAAACAAACTACATTTGCTTAACTAAAACATTTTTTTGAGCACTACCCAAGCTCGCATTTAGGTAGTGCTATCCAAACTACAAACAAGATTGTGCTTAACAATTAAGCTAAGCTGCAGACTGTTTAAAACAGTGCTGCTAAGCCGTAAGAGCAATAAAGCTCAATACGCTGTGTACTTTTCGCTGCAAATTAAGTTCTATCTAAGCTCATGCCTAGAGACACTATCTAAAACATCCTCAGATGCTTATCAAAAACACCTGCATCTGCTTATGAGCTAGTGCCGTCAGAACGCCTCTCTCTAGTAGCGTATCTGACATAGAATTCCTTTGACAATTTTGAGGGCTTCAAATGAGCCCTTGTTAAACAACAACAATACTGTCAATCAAAGTAAACGTAAGCTTAGTAAATTATTAGAGAGTACTCGAGCTCAGGACATTCTAATAAACAATGGACGTAAGTCTATGTCTAAAAATCCATGACTAGAGTAGTTCTAGCTTACTGACGCAATTATATAGTGATTGCCTCTTGTCATTAATCCAAAATCCTTTTGCCTGTACGTGAAAAGTACACGAATATCCCTAGCCTTTCTAAATAAAGATAAGCTACTAGATAAAGCGTAACCTGATGCTCTGCCTTAGGCTATATTTCACTGCTATATCTCAATTTGAGCATATCAATCTCAAAGTAATGCACTAAAGTGCCTTAGTTAGTGATATGGTAGTAGACAAGTTAATTTTCAGTTTTCAAAAAATTTAGTTTGTGCAGCCTTTACACTGTCTTTATGTAGCAAGCATACAGTAGATCTGTCTCATAGCTTTGCTAAGTGTTACTTACGATATTTAAACTTTTGCAAGTGATAAGGCGTTTTTAGGCCCCATGCTTGCACTACATAATCACAAAGAATTGTCACTGCGCTTGCTTGCACCATAGCTTATATACAACATATGGCCTTTTGGGCACTGCACATAAGTACCTCAGTCCCATTAAACCATTAGCCAAGAGTAATAGTCCCACTAGCTTAACTAGCCTAGATGCATTTGGCTTATTAGAGTGATTGGTTTATCCTGTATTTTACCAACTCGATTTGTCAGGTCTTATACGACTACTAGCTGCTTGAATTAATTGCTCAAAAAGAGTCATCTTGTATATGCAAGATGCTGGAAATGAATTAAAAGACTTATGCAAGATCGCAGTTATATATGCTGCATTGAGTCTTAGTTAACATGAGAATGAGTACGATACTTGTTCTGTCAATGCGAAGTTGCCTTGATGGCTACTTGTTGTTTAGCTTCGCTTTTAGAAAAAGGTTTTTGTATGCGTGTTCATAGACTTTTTGCTACAGCCACAGCTTTTATGCTGAGCTATGCCCTTGCTTTTTGTCCAATAGCATTTGCTGAACATGCCCACCAACACGTGAGCAGTGAAGCATACACTAATGCAAAATCTGCCGCCAACTTCCCTAACGGCGGGGATATACTCATCATTGTGCCTAAAAAGGCCGGTGGCGGTACGGACATAGCAGCACGTGGTCTAGCTAAGTTAATGTCCGAAGATTTAGGCGTCAAAATCCATGTAGAAAACGAGCCTTGCCATAGTGGCTTAGTTGCAACTAAAGCTATTGCAAATGCTACACCCAACGGCTACACCATGGGTATGATTACTGTAGATCTGGCTCTATATACCCATCAGGACAAGATCACAATCGCCGTCGATGCCTTTACCCCCATCATTACTCCAATCTCAGCTCCGGCTGCTTTATTAGTCCATAGTGCAGCCCCATATGATACTTTAGAAGAGTTTGTTGAATATGTACGCAACCATCCTGGCACCATCTTAATGGGTAACTCAGGTGTAGGAGCCATTTGGCATGTTGCTACTTTGGCATTTGAAAAAGAATTTGGTGTCCGTGTAAAGCATATTCCTTTCTCTAAAGGCAGCTCAGATATAGCTGCAGCTATTGCTGGCAAACAAATCAATGCCACACTTGCAGACCCTTCAGCCTTTAAAGAGCAAATTGATAATGGCTCACTTAAAATCTTAGCCATTATGTCTAACGAGCGTTCTAGACTCTTTCCTGATGTACCAACCTTTAAAGAGCTTGGCCACAATCTCGTCATTGGCGCTTGGGCAACTTTAGTTGTACCAAAGGGCACTCCAGAGAAGGTGGTAAATATTTTACGTACCTCAGCAAGACGTATCTCCTCGACCTCCACATACGATGAGTACTTCTTAAGCCACTATATTCAACCTAAATACATCATTGGCGATGAGGCTGAGAATTTAATGAGAGATGATAACTATCGCTTTGCTATCATCCTCAAAAACCTCCTCAAGCGCTAACAAACAAACGACTACAATACTTAGCTAGCGCCCGTGCCATTTAGACACACTTACAACTGCATCTTTAGCTGCACATACAGATGCAGCTGCATGTGCAAATGCAAATGCGGATGCTGCAGAGGCTGATGCTGGGGATTAGGCTGAGGCTGTGGCTATTGATGATTATGCTATGCGCTTTTAAGCACCATAATTAGGCTTGGTACTCATGCATAAGGTACTGTAAGCGATCATGATAAAAGCTCATGTACGTCTAATATGCCTTTGTATAGCCATTTGAGACTACAAACTAGATACAAATCAGAATTGTGTAATGCTTTGCATTAAAATGCAGCAAGTGCTATCCATTTTTCGTAATACTGTTTGCATATCCATCATGGTCTTGTAAGATTATGCAGGTTGCCCAAAATTACAAAAGTCTATGACGGCCAACTATCATTGCTTGACTAATAATTTTCTAGAATAGCTAATTTAGCACTGCTATGTTTTAAGAGCAGCTAATTTGGCAAGGCTATATAAAATCCTAAGTGGCATAATATAGCGGCAAAAGAATTTATGTTCATGTTGATATAGCTAAGAGCTAGCCTAATGGCTACTCAACATGACTCTTACAAGAATGCATCACACATGCACCTTGTTTACCGATTCAATCCTGAAACTAAGCCTGCGTGCACAGGCTTAGACTTGGAGCTCGCAGAGTCTAACTGCGAGCTCTTTTTACTTTGGCCTAGGCTAAACCTACAAAGCTAGGCTTACTCTATTAATTGCCCTTGTGCCCGCCCAATCTTTAGCCACATTTTTCTGGAACCCCAGCCCTTTTGTGAGGCAATCAGACAACCACATCCTTTTGCTAGACGATCAGCCACCCACGCCTTTTTTGCTTTTGCATGCAGCTTGATTGACCAGTCATTTGTGTGCTCGTTTGCCTTTTTGCTTGCTGCTTGCATGATGGGTCGCTTGTATGCTCGTTTGTCTTTTTGCTTGCTGCTTGCCTGATGGGTCGCTTGTGTGCTCGTTTGCCTTTTTGCTTGGGCCTTGATTGGCTTTTTTGCTTGGCCGATGGATTGGCTCTTTTGGCGTTGGCTAATTGGATGGAGAGCTACCTTGGCGTTATAGCTGAGTTTACGAGTCGAGAAGATGATATCGTGAGAATGGAGCTTTCTCTTGGCTGAACTATTTGGCTTGAGCCAGAGTAAAAGAGCCCCCATAACCTTTGTGGGGCTATGGAGGCTCTTATGTGCCTTGATGATAGCTTGGCTTCGCTTGGCTTGGCTTGGCTGCGGCGACAAGCTATCTTATTAGGATTACCTTGTTGGGGTAATTTGTTCGGGCTTGTTATTACTTGAGTAAGGACTTGCCTACAGCAACGGTGTTATCAACGGTGAAGCCGTACTTCTCAAAGAGAACGTCAGCAGGAGCAGAAGCACCGTAGTGGTCGATACCTAAGACCTTGCCATCAAGACCAACGTACTTGTACCAAGTAGTAGTTGAGCCAGCCTCAACAGCAACACGGTTACGTACTGCTGCAGGGAGAACCTGCTCTTTGTACTCAGCGCTCTGACGATCGAATACTTCGCAGCTAGGCATGGAAACAACACGTACCTTCTTGCCCTCAGAAGCTAACTGCTCAGCAGCCTTAACAGCTAAGGCAACCTCAGAACCAGTTGCGATGTAGATTAAATCAGGGGTGCCGTCGCAATCTCTTAAGATATAGCCGCCCTTAGCGATAAGAGGAATCTGCTCTAAAGCACGATCCATCTGCTCTAAGTTCTGACGGGAGAGAATAACCTCAGATGGGCCACACTTTCTCTCAACCATGGAGCACCAAGCTACAGCAGTCTCAACCTGGTCACATGGACGCCATGTGTCTAAGTTAGGAATTAAGCGTAAAGAACCGATCTGCTCGATTGGCTCGTGGGTAGGACCGTCCTCACCAACACCGATAGAGTCGTGGGTGAATACGTATAAGGTTGGGATCTTCATCAGAGCAGACATACGAATTGCGTTACGTGCGTACTCGGAGAAGATTAAGAAGGTACCACCATATGGACGGAAGCCGCCGTGGAGCATCATGCCGTTCATAGCAGCAGCCATTAAGAACTCACGCACACCCCAGTGTACATAGTTACCCTGGATTGCACCTGGCTTAATGGAAACAGAAGCCTTGTTAACGGTTAAGTTGGATGGAGCTAAGTCAGCAGAACCACCTGCAAGCTCAGGTAATAAAGCACCGAAGAAATCTAAAGCGTTCTGGCCAGCCTTACGGGTAGCAATCTTAGCTGGGTTCTTCTGTAACTCTTCAGCCCATGCTAAAGCCTTTTGCTGAATGTCGCATGGCAGATCGCCCTTCATACGACGCTCAAACTCGCTAGCAAGCTCAGGGTACTTAGCCTTGTACTGATTGAATAAGTCATTCCACTCAGCTTCAGCCTTAGCACCGGACTCAACAGCAGACCACTGAGCGTAAATGTCCTCAGGGATCTCAAATGGGCCGTAGTTCCAGCCAATAGCCTCACGGGTCTTAGCAATCTCATCGTCGCCTAAAGGTGCGCCGTGGGATGCTGCAGTACCAGCCTTGTTAGGTGAACCCTTACCAATGGTGGTGTTACAGATAATTAAGGATGGACGTGACTTTTCATCCTGTGCAGCCTTAATAGCTTTACGTACAGCCTCACCATCGTGGCCGTCAACCTCTTGAACGTGCCAGTTGTAAGACTCAAAACGCTTAGCAGTATCATCACCGAACCAGTCCTTTACCTGACCGTCGATAGAAATACCGTTAGAGTCGTATAAAGCGATGAGCTTGCCTAAGCCTAAGGTACCTGCAAAGGAGCATGCCTCGTGAGAGATGCCTTCCATTAAGCAGCCGTCGCCCATAAATACGTAAGTGTAGTGGTCAACGATGTTTAAGCCATCCTTGTTGAACTCGGAGGCTAACATCTGCTCAGCCATAGCAAAGCCAACAGCATTGGCAAGACCCTGACCTAATGGGCCAGTGGTGGTCTCAACGCCAGGAACCTCACCGTACTCTGGGTGACCTGGGGTCTTAGAGCCGAACTGACGGAAGTTCTTGATGTCTTCAATGCTGAGATCATAACCAGTTAAGTGGAGTAAAGAGTAGATCAGCATGGAAGCGTGGCCGTTAGATAAGATAAAACGGTCACGGTTAGCCCAGTTAGGGTTCTTTGGGTTGTGACGCATAAAGCCGCGCCATAAGGCCTCAGCCATATCGGCCATACCTAAAGGAGCACCTGGGTGACCTGAGTTGGCCTTCTGAATGCTGTCCATGCTTAAGGCACGAATTGCATTAGCTAATTGCTGATACTGTGACATGAATTCTCCAGAGAAATGACTGCATCAGGCCGTAGGCCGTGGCCTAACCTTTGTAAGAGATCACTACTGCCATCCTTGTGTAAGCACTAAGCGTACAAATCCAATTTGTATGCTCTGTACCCAAGACAAAACACTAACTAAACACAAGTGTTGTCCCAAAGCTGCAGTATTGATGTCTTGCAAATGCTAAAAGCACTAAGCTTTATGCCTTTGCCGTCGGAAACTGTCTAAGATTACAAAGATAAAAGACCGAACTTAAACACAAACAGTTCGGCATCTAATTTAGTTGTTAGGATAGGGAAAAAATCTTAAAAGTCCATAGCTAATGACAATCTTTTTAACCTACCGCTAATTTCACCACAAAAAGCCTACCTTAGCGCTGCTCATCAAGCTAAAAATAAGGCTAATAAGCCACAAAAAAGCGCGTGGCTGCATCCGAGATTCTAAAAAGCCTCTGCCAATTCTAAATTAGACCAATGTAAGATCTGTGCTTTCCTAATAACACAACTTTGTGCACCATCCTAAATAGAGTGTGCTTGCCAAGCACCAGTTGTTGTAACCACCTCATCACGCTTTGCGTACGGTACGCTTTGCACTTGCCAAACAAAATCTCTTGCTGCGACCACGGTACGCTTTGCGACGGTACGCTTTGCGTTTGCCTAGCACATGTTCTTGCCGCTACCACAGTACGCTTTGCGTACGGTAGGCTTTGCAGTTGATAGGCGCAAGGCTCTTAGAAGATCAAAAGGCGCTTAGGCTTCTCATTGTGGTTCGTGGACGCAAAACATGGTTATGGTTGGCTTAGATGTTTTTGGTGCGTCCAAAAGCAAAAAGCGCAGGAGTTTTTAGGCTCCTACGCTTTTTTTAAAACTTTAAAAAGTTTTAGCTATTATTCTACGAACTCTTTGCCGTTAATAGTAAGGCCATTCTCGTCGAGAATTACCTTAGCAGATGAAACGCCAGTCTTTGGATGGACGCTAAATGCAGCGAGGTTTTCCTTGTTAATGGAGCTACCCTCAATGGTGTTCACATCTAAATCTGCAGTTACGTTAGCATCTACAAATGGAACAGTGAAGATACCCATTGGGCTATCCTTTGGCAGAGTTACATTGCCATCAATGCCTAAGGTAACATCACGCATCTCAGGATCCTTGTATGGATCGAAACGTACTAAAGCAGGAACCTTAACAGTTGAACCCTTGCTTACGCGCAGGTCTAAACCGTTCTGGCCAATAGTAGCTAAGATGTCACCAACGCTCATGTTGTTGAACATGTTGATGGTAAGACCAGAAAGCTTACCGTTTAAGTTCAGATCGCTAAAGTCAGAAGCCTTTGCAATCTTAAGCTCGTAGGCAAGATCAAAAGCACCAGTAGTAGCAACGTGACCGCTTTGTAACTTAACAACGGTGTTGTCTAAGAGCTCAAGATGATTGCCAACTGGGTAGAAGATCTTGTCGCACTGAACTTCGTTACGGCCGAAGTTTAAGAGGTTAGCAAGACCACGGTTTGATGAGTAGTACTTAACACCAGATAAGCCAAGACCAAGATCGTCGCTTACAAAGCTATCTACTACTAAAGAAGTAGAGATGTTCTCGTTAGCATCCATCTTGATGGATAACTTAGCAGTACCAACAGGTAAGAAACGGGTGTCAGCCTTAACCTGCTCTAAAGACTCTTCGCCCATAATGGAAACAGTCTTTTCAGCTACGTTGTTAGCATCCTTAATAGCCTGCTTCTTGAACTCTTCAAAAGCTACTAAGTTCTCTTCCTTGCTCTTGTGAGCATCATAAACGTATGCTGGCTCAGCTGGAGCATTAGCCTTAACCTTCTTGGAGGTGTCCTTTACGAACTTGCCCCCCTTAAGTAAGGTCTGGTAGTCGTCAAAGGCCTTAGCATATGCATAGTTTGACAGACCGTAAGTGTCGTTTAAGTATGAAACAGAACCATCAAAGCTCAGCTTGCCAGTAAATAAGCTTAAGTGAGCACGTGCCTTGATATCGGTAAGAGTATCAAGCTCTAAAGACTTGATGGCATTAACGCGGCTAATAGTAGCGTGGATTGGGTCGAAGACGATGTCATATGAACCGTAGTTTAATGACACATCTAAAGGCAGATTGAATGAGTCCTCGTTGAGAGTAACCACTAAGTTGAGCTTACGCTCAAAGAGGCTACCATCACGCTCGTACAGAGCAACAGATAAGCCTTGATCCTTAAGCTCAGGATTGCCGTTTAAAAGATAAAGCTCGATACCCTGACGTGCCTTTTCTACAGTGTCGCTATAGCTGCATAAGCTCATTAACCAACCGCTGGATAGAACCAGAACACCTGCTGCGGCTGCACCAACTGCTGCCGCTTTCTTAACGTCAAATGCCATTATGTTCCCCTGACATTAAACAATAGTACCTAATGTACCTTCCTATTAGCCTAATAGATCTAAAACTGAAAGCAGCTACCCTCATCACCCCATCTTAGTTAGCAAGGTGTAACCGCAGATGCTCTTACTTGTATATCTACAAGTGCTTGCGCTTATGTACGGGCTTTAAAGACATCTGCTTTCAGTTTTTGATCCGATAGTTTTGTAAGTTATAGCTGTATACACTTTTCTAAAGACAAACTTTAGCTTGTTAAAAATGTATGCACCTCTATATAGGACAAAACTCGAATAATTTTAGCCTAAAAGATGAAAAAAGCCGATCTTGAGATCGGCCTTTTTTGAGCTGTGCATAGTTTTCTAATCACTTAGTGCTAATTAAAGCCACTAAGTGCTAGTTAGAATGTCCAAGCTGATGCCCTTACCATGCTTAAAACTAAACTTTTTTAGACTGCTTACCATTTTGTGTAAAAGAAGAGTACAGCAAAGTAATTTTGTAAAGGTATGAGGCTTAACACTCATATAGGCTGTGCATATAAGTACAACCTGCTTGTGTGCTTTTATCTTGGGAAGATATTCTATTAACCGAAAACCTTGCGATAGTCTTCTTGGAACTTCTCAATACCCTGATCGGTAAGAGGGTGGTGAGTCATCTGCTCAATTACCTTGTATGGAACAGTAGCAATGTCAGCACCGGCTAAAGCACAGTCCATAACGTGGATTGGGTTACGAACAGAAGCTGCGATGATTTGAGAGTTGATGGATGCAATCTCAAAGATTTCAGAAATCTGACGAATGAGATCAATACCAGGAACAGAGATATCGTCAAGGCGACCTAAGAAAGGAGATACGTAAGTAGCACCGGCACGAGCAGCTAAAAGAGCCTGGTTGGCGGTGAAAATTAAGGTAACGTTAGTCTTGATACCCTCGGCAGTACACATCTTAGTTGCCTTTAAGCCCTCAACAGTCATTGGGAGCTTAACTACCATGTTTGGATGGATAGCAGCAATCTGACGAGCCTCTTGCATCATGGTAGGAGCATCAAGAGTAGTTGGCTTGACCTCACCACTGATAGGACCATTTACGATTGAGGCGATCTCAGCAATTACTTCCTCAAACTTACGGCCTTCCTTGGCAATCAGGGTTGGATTAGTGGTAACACCGCAGATAACGCCCATGTCATTAGCTTTACGGATATCTTCAACATTTGCGGTATCAATGAAAAAACGCATGATAACTCCAAAAAAATCCTTCCAAGCTACCTAAGCTTTGAGCATCATCAAGTCTTAAAGCCTGCACCGCCTTAGCAAGTGCCACGCTAAGTAAAACCTTACCCTGTACAAGAGTAGTTAAGATTAGTGCTTAAAGATGCAAAAGCCTCCTAAACATTAGGCAGCTTTTAATATTCTATTCGACCGATGGCATAAGAACTTACAAAGCCCATTATCGTAAAGCACAAGCCACTAAACTTAGCTTAAAAGCATTAAAACTCAAGCCATAAGAGCATTAAAACCCAAGCCATAAGAGCATTCAAACTCAGCCATTAAAGGGCCATTTGAACTTTATAAACTAGCTTTGCTTGTGAACTTCAGTCTTTGCGAGCGATTGTACACCTTATGCAATTAGAGTCATGATAAAGGCAAACTAAGCTTTGGTTAAAGTTTAGTGATAGTGATCAACTTTTGGCACCCAAAAATGTGCACGCACACACCATCATGGAGCAACACTACCCACCCTCATAAACTCGATTAAATAACGCTTAGATAGCAAAAGATACCCTCAGACCACCCTACTTTTAATGTGTACGTACACACTAAGCTTTCTTAAGAAAAATAATCACTCAACATTGCACCAAAAGGCTTTAAAGCCAAAACAGCCATCACCGCGCCCGAGCTCAAACCAAATTAACAGCACAAGCAAAAGCAATGGCAATGGCAAAAGCAATGGCTACGCCCCGCTGTCAAAATCATTCCACGAGAAACCGAGCAATAACAATAACTAATGAAAGCAAGCGCCTACCTGCTCGATATTAGATAACGCTATGGTTTATTTAACATAAGATGTTGATTGTATCGTTACAATCACTTTATAGGAAAATCAAGTATTAGAGCTTTTGCGGGCTTTGAGCTGTTTGCTGGCAATATATAGCTATGGGCCTTTAACAAATAGGCTAAGTAGCTACAGAGACGGTCGTTAGCTCATCAAAAGTCAAAAACAGTGATTGCCTTAGGTTTTGCAAAGGCTTAGTTAGAGATGGCAGTTAGAACTGCAAGCTTGGAGGGGCTAATGCAGGAGGACCGGGTCCCCCTGCTAGAAAATGCGCCTGTAATCTTACGCAATGTTACGTATGCATATGAATGAGGCGCAAATTAATAAGAGGGTTTGATTATTTGTTCTTATCAGTAGCGTCGAGATCTGGCATTAAGCTAGAGCAGTAGAACAGGTACAGAGCCTGGGTACCCTTTTCGCCGTGGCCGATGTTATTAAGTACGGTGTAAGCCTTCTTAGCAAGCTCTAAACAAGGCAGGTTAATACCGTGAGAGTAGCAAACCTTAAGAGCAATCTCGATGTCCTTTAAGAAGTGAGCAATCTTAAAGCCAGGGTTGTAGTCACCACTTAAGATACGAGGGCCGTAGCTGCGCAGTGAGAATGAGCCAGCTGCACCAGCGCTTAAAGTGTCGATAACTTTTTCAACATCCAGTCCCATCTGAGAGGCAAAAGCGATAGCCTCACTTGCAGAGAACATGGTCGCAGCAACTGCAATCTGGTTACAGGCCTTAGCTAATTGGCCCTTACCTGCATTACCGAAATACTCAACACGCTCACCAAAGACCTTTAAGAAATCTTTTAAAGCATCATAGGATTCTTGCTCGCCACCAAAGAGCATAGCTAAAGTAGCATTGCGAGCACCAATATCACCACCTGTTACAGGGCAATCCACCATATTAAAGCCAAGAGCCTTACCTCTTTGGAATAACTCAGAGGCAAGCTCTGGTGATGAGGTAGTCATATCGATGCCATAGGCACCTTTCTTCATACCCTTGAAAGCACCAGTGCTACGATTAGTCCAGACATCACGTACGTCATCTGGATATCCAACGATGGAAATAACTACATCACAGCCTTCGGCACACTCACGAGGAGTGTCACACCACTTAGCGCCTTGCTCAATCACACCATTTGCACGCTCTTTGGTACGAGTGAAAACATTCACCTCATAACCAGCTTTGAGCAAGTGACCAACCATTGGAGCGCCCATCACGCCGGTACCGATAAAACCAACATTCTTGATATCCATAAGAATCTACGAGACCTACAACTACGACACAACAAAAACGAGCCTTTGAGCACCAAGAACTCAATACTCTAAACAAAGCAAGCACAAGCAGCACTAAAAGCAAAACTTACAGCTCTTAAACTATTGTAGTGGGGCCGTTATAAAAGCTCCCTTAAGCCATGCACATAAAACAGCATAAAGGATCCTTTAAAGCGCATGTTTGCCTTGATACAGGCGCTAATTTTAATGCAATATTCCTGACTGTCTAGCATCAACGTAACATTATGCGTGATACTGCCCAAATATAGGCCAGAAAAGGTTGTGTATCTAGACTTAAGTGTAAAGCAAAGGGTTGTAATACTATCTAAATTTCACCTAACAAGAGCTACTCGTGCATAGCCTTTTAAGCAGACATTAGGATAAAAGAGTGTAGTTTTTGAGCTTTGATAGTCATGGCCACAATAAATTCCCCAAAAGCCAGCCACTATACCTCATACACTCTGTATGACAGGAGCAATTAACAGCACAGACTCATCAAGCCCCATGCGCCTGAGTCTTTTATTAACTTATTAAGTTTTACCTGTTGAGTTTTGACAGCAGTTGCCAATTTGTATCACATAGCTAAGTTATTAACATTTTCTTGTGTTTGTTCAGTTATACGGGTGTATAATCCGCTCCATTGTGCGTTATACAAAGCAATACAGGAACTAGATAAATGGCTTAAACAAGCCATTTTAATTAATAGTTACGGTAATTTTGGCCACCTGTGGCTTGTCTATTGCATATATAAAGCTAATTCAGGACATTAAGTTGCACATTTTAGGTAGCAACTAGGTAGCGGCTACGCTCTACCTAGCTTGCTGCTTAAAGTCAAAGTAGTGCAACATCCTAACCTGAATTTAGTATTCACATCTTTCCGTCGAGCTTACAAAAGCCGTCTGAAGTTTTGTTTTACATTGAATAGTAGTTGCAATCGATTTACGAATCCTTGCCACTAGATTAATTCACCCTCTAGATCTTATCTGTTGATACAGATGACGTTCTTTGAGAAGACTGTGTTCCATTAGTCTTATCCGCTTGGTCTTATCCACCACATTGCTTAGCTCCTTGTAGTATGTTCAATGCTCAGGGCTATAGCTTAGGGTCTTAAACCAATTACTAATGGGCTTGAAAGGTTAAGTATTCAACCTTAAGTATGTGCTTGCACCTTGTTCTTGGCCTGCCTCGAGAACAAGACACAGCAATCCTCAAACAATGGCTGCCAAGAAGCTACAGCATCTAGATGGATTTCGTAAAACAAAGCCATTTTTAACTACATGACATTGTGTGGAGGGTCTACATGTCACGCCTATTTACTTCCGAGTCCGTATCTGAAGGACATCCTGATAAAGTTGCCGATCAGGTATCCGACGCTATTCTTGATGCTATCTTAGCCCAAGACAGCAAGGCTCGTGTTGCTTGCGAAACCTTAGTTAAGACCGGAATGGTCGTTATCGCAGGTGAAGTTACTACTAAAGCCAACGTTGATTTAGAAGCAGTTGTTCGTAATACTGTTTGCGATATCGGTTATAACTCTACCGAAGTCGGCTTTGACGGAAACTATTGCGCATTCTTAAATGCTTTAGGCAAGCAGTCTCCTGATATCAATCAGGGTGTAGACCGCCAGAATCCAGAAGATCAAGGTGCTGGTGACCAGGGCTTAATGTTCGGCTATGCTTGCGACGAGACTGCCGTTTGCATGCCTGCAGCTATTACCTATGCTCACCTGCTCGTTAAGCGTCAGTCTGAAGTTCGTCGTATGGGCGTGCTGCCTTGGTTACGTCCTGATGCAAAGAGCCAGGTTACCTTTGCTTACAATTCAGATGGCACCATCTCTCACGTTGACACCGTAGTGCTCTCAACTCAGCACTCTCCAGATGTTTCTTTAACTTCTGTTGTTGAAGGTGTTCAAGAAGAGATCATCAAGAAGGTTATCCCAGTTAAGTACTTAACCAATGACACCAAGTACTTCATCAACCCAACTGGCCGTTTCGTAATCGGTGGTCCAGTAGGCGACTGCGGTTTAACTGGCCGTAAGATCATCGTAGATACCTACGGTGGTGCTGCTCGTCACGGTGGTGGTGCTTTCTCTGGTAAGGATCCATCTAAGGTTGACCGTTCAGCTGCATATGCTGCTCGTTATGTTGCTAAGAACATCGTTGCTGCTAAGCTTGCTAAGCAGTGTGAGATCCAGGTTTCCTACGCCATTGGTGTTGCTAAGCCTGTTTCTATCTCTGTTAACACCTTCGGTACCGGTAAGTACGACGATGACCGCATCGCAGACGTAATCAATGAGGTATTTGACTTACGTCCATACGGTCTCATCAAGATGTTAGACCTCGAGCGTCCTATCTACAGTGCGACTGCTGCTTATGGTCACTTTGGCCGTGATGCTTTCCCATGGGAGCAGACCAACAAGGTTGAAGACCTCATCGCTGCTTTAAGCTAATTCATAGCCATAAGCTATAAAATGCTCACAGCTAAAAACCAAATGCTAAAAGCATAAAGCTTTAAGCAGCCACGATAGGCTGCTCACAAAAGGCAGAGTCCCCAAAGGCTCTGCCTTTTGTATATGCGCACCACACCAGCGCCCGCCCACAAGGCGGCAGCCATCCATTTTTGCCCTCATACATGGCCATGCCCATGCCAATGCACATACCAATGTACCCATACCAATAGCCATAACCATGACCACATGGCCCCATGCCTAACCCATTTGTGCAACATAAGCGTGAGAGTACAGCTGCATTATTAAGAGTCGTTGTGCCCATTTTGGGGCTTAACTCATGTCGCATGCACAAGCTATGGCAGAATATAGCCTGCCCAAAGAGCGTATTTTTGAGCAAAACAGCTACATACACATACGTAGAGCTGCTGCACGATCTTGTTGCTGCAGTGAAGCCTATGCAGCCTCAGCCATACGATTTTGCTTTTGAGAACAAACATGAGTCAGAACACCAAACTGCTGGTCATTATTGCCTTGTTCTGGTTTGCCCAGTACATCTATGTGCCTAATACCGCACCTTACCTCCTTGCACAAAAGGTCACAGCAGACTTTGTAGGCATCATCGTAGGCGTATATGGCGGCGTGCAAATGAGTTTGCGCTTCCCAATGGGTATCCTTGCTGATTGGCTAGGCAAGCATAAACTCATTATTATCGTAGGCTGTGCTTTTTCTGGCGGCGCGTCGGTGGTTCGTCTGCTTGAAAGCACTGGCAACGGCTTCTTAATTGCCAATATCATGTCAGGTGTGGCCTCATCCTTGTGGGTGAGCTTCATGCTGCTTAGCACTAAATACATTACTCCCGATAGGATGCAAACTCAGATTGGCTACCTCTTTGCGGCTAATAACTTTGGCATCATGCTAGCCTTCATTACCTCAGCTGTATGCTTTGAGGGCTTTGGTATGGACTTTCTGTGCTTATGCTCAGCACTCTCTGGTGCTTTAGCTATGCTCTTGGCTATGAGCCTAAAAGAAGATGATCCGGCCTATGCTCACCTGCATGAACCACCTGAGAGTAAACATCGCCCGCTCATTGCTGATCTTGTAAAAGTAGCGAAGCGCAAACGTATTTGGTTCTTCGCCTTCTTAGCCTCTATTCAGCAAGGCGTAACCATGACTACCATCATGTCATTTTCTAATGAAGCTGCATTGCGTATTGGCGGTAGCTCATATGAAATGGGCTTGATGACCATTGTCTTTATCTTGTTCAATGTTATCTCTAGCTACTACTCAGGCAAGCCTCCATTTACTCGCATCTCACAAGGATTTTTAGTTAGCTCTGCTCTGTTCATGCTTGCAGCTTACTGTTTCTTATCAGTAATGGTTACTCACATCTACCTGCTCATCATTATTCAGGTATTCCTAGGCTGGAGCTTTGGCTTTGTCTTTACCATTGCCACTAGTGAGTCCATCGTTGGTGTTGAACACTATCGTCGTTCTTCTGCTATTGGCCTCTTCCAGGCTCTCTTTGCCATCGGTATGACTACAGTTCCAATCATAGCTGGCCGTATCATTGAGCTTGATGATGGCGATCTTAAAGCTGCTTTCTTCTTCCAAGGCTGGCTCTGTATTATTGCCTTTGTTGCAACGGTTTATTTCTACTATATGAAACGTCGCAATCACCTCAAAGAAGGCACCGCCTAAAGATAAGACGCCTCCCTCAAGGCAATTTCCAAACTTTCAAAGCTTTCACAGCTTTCACAGCAAAATCTAATAAGCGGCCGCTGCCTCACCAAATGCAGCGCAGCTCAGATGCAGCCTGGCATTCATACATATTTGAAAGCTATATCGTTGAAACTTTGATTTAAGGTATAGCACTTGCATGGGTATTGTATTAAGACAATTATTTATACAAACAGTCGCTTATTTATCGGAAATTTGACAGATTTGGTGGCGCTCTTATGCATCGTTACCCTCAAGTTTCTATAACTAGCGACCTAAATTTTGTCTACAGAATTTTAAAGGTCTGCCAAGCTACTAACTTGAAAAAGCTTAAGAGAATCGCAAGCACATATCTGAGCAAACTTTTAGCATTTGAAAGTAAGCTAAGACCTATTTACACCATAAAAGAAGCAACGATGCAGTAAGCATAGAACCTAGGCTTTTAGCTATGCCTTTCATGCATTGTTCTAAACAAGCTTGCGCTAAAAACATCAAGCCCAAGCTCATAACCACTTGCCAAAGATTATTCAAATGAAGCAAAACAACTTAGCACTGACTTTTCAGCTCGAACAATACCGAGCCATCTTCAAGAGTCCTTACATAAGAGGTTTAGCATCTGCCATTGCTCTTACGGCAGGTGGTGTCTCCTCATACGCCCATGCAGCAGCCGGCGATGGTAGCCTAAACGTTGACGAGTGGCTTGAATCCCTCAAGAGTGGCAACGGCACTGTAACCATTACAGGAGTAGCAACCGATAAGGGTAGCGGCGGCAAATTCGAGAAAATCGAAATTGAAAATCCGTCTGGTAGCGGTTCCGAACTCAAGCTTGAGAGCAATCAAAAGATTCTCATTGAGTCCACTGCTCACCCATATACTACCAACCACATGACCGCCAATGCTCAAAACTTAAGCATTAAAGGCGAAGGCACCATTGATGTTGCTGCAGAGGGCGGCGATAAGAACCCAGGCCTGTTTATGGTCGCAAAGGGTGGTGGCAAGCTTAATGTTGATGTAGGCAACATCAATGTGCAGTCCAATCTGCAAATTGCTACTCACGGCGATGCATCAGTAGCCTCAGTCGCAGCCAAAAACATCGTTATCGGCAATAACAAATTCTCTGGTTCAACTGAAAAGCCAGAAGAGTCAGGACGAGCCACAATCCATGTTGGCGGTACCGTTGATGCTCCTCAAAACTTTAGTGGTGATGGCACTTCAATTCTTGGTAATGAGTCTACTAACATCACAGTTAATCGTGATGGCAAGATCCGTCTAAACACAGGCAAAAACAATACTGTTAAGGCCGCTAACGTAACTGTAGACGGTGGCGTGCTAAGCTTTGCTGAGGGCGTTGCGGGCGGTAAAGGTACTGCAACATATCAGGTAGCAAATACCGATGTTAACAACGGAAATGTCTCTGTAAAGGCAGGCTCAAACGTTACTATCAAGGGCGGCTCATTTAACCTCAACGGTAAGTCTTATGTGGATCTTAGCGACACGCTTACCGTCCAAAGCGCAAATTTCAAAGTTGGCGATGAGGCTGTACTTGCAGGCAATGAGTCTGCATCAGGTGGCAAAGCCAAGGTAGTTTTAAGCGGCTCAGCTGCTGGTGAAGCTACTTTAGAGCTTACTAAGGCTAAGTTAAAGTCTTTCTTAAAAGCACAGAATGCCGATGGTTCCCAGCTGCAGTATGTAGATGAGAATGCACAGTTTAAGGATCCAAATAAGAAGCTCAAGAACGCAACTGCTGGCTCTGTAGTTTTAAACTCTGGTGGTGGCATTAACTTTACCGACAGCCACGTTGAGCTGGCTGATTCTGACTTAAAGTTCAGCGACAAGAGCGAGGTCGGAGCTATTACCATTAAGGATAATAGCTTCGTACGTGGTCAGCACGTTAGCATCTCTAAGAAGATTGAAAACGCCTCTAAGCTCAATGTACAAGCAAAGAATCTGACCTTAGGCTCCAAGAACTTTGACTCATCTTCTACTGCTTTAGGCGTTAAGAGCCTGTTTGCTCAGAATGTAGAGTTTGTTGCTGCAGATGATGGTAACTACACCCTGCAAGATGACCTGGTTTTACAGTCAGACAAGAGCGAGACCATTAAGGGCGGCTTAAAGATTTCATCTGGTAGTCTCACCATCAAGGGTGGTGATTACCACATGGAGCAAGGCAAAGACCTCATCATTGCCAATGTTAAGCCATCAACAGACACTGGCCCAGGTTCTGGTTCTGGTTCTGGCTCAGGTTCAACTGGCTCAGGCGGCGGCACTGCAAGCGGAACAGCCTCAACTGCTGTTGCATATGCTAAGGCCTTATCTGGCGAAGCAGGCACTGGTGCAGTATCTGGTGAAGAAAGACTGTATGCCTTAATGAGCATCAATGGCAAGGCCGCAGGAGAAGCTGCAGGTATTGCTGACTCTGGCACCACATCAACCCCAGCTAAGGTTGCTCTTACTATCCAAGATGCCTCCCTTACCGTTAATGGCGGTAAGCTCGAGACCACTGGTGAAAACGGCATCAAGCTGGTTGACGGTACCTTAGATGCTCGTGGTGCAAGCTCTTATAAGATCGCATCTGCATCTATCGAGCTTGAGAACACCTCTTCATTGCACTTAGACGGCTCTAAGATCCTTGAACTTAAAGAAGGTAAGACTGTTGAGTTTAAGAAAGATGTATTTGCTGAGGACGCCATTAAGACTGGTGCTAACGGCAATACCTCAACCGTAAACTTAGCCAATGTTGGCTCCATGACTATGGAGCAATTTAAGGATCTCAAGACCAAGACTACCTTTGAAGGCTTCTTTGACGGCTTTGCTATTTCCGACGCTAATGCCAAGCCAGAGATGAATTTAGGCGATCTTGAGCAAGGCACTCCAGATGGCGTGTACCAAAATACACAAGTTAAGGTACCTGAAGCCGTTGAACAGAGCATTTCTGTTGGTAACGTAGTTGTCGAGGCCTCAAAGCCTTTAGATATTGCAGCTGGCGGCGGCTCTTCAAGCCCTGATACTAGCGGCAACAGCTCCACCTTAGTTAAGCTCACTAATGCAGGTGCTAACGGCAATGGCAAGAACAACTTCGTGCAAACTGCTGATGGCACTATCACTGGCGTAAACTTCAAGGGCGCTGGTACTGCATTGCAATTACAAGGCACTGGTAATATTGGCGCGATTAAAGCTGAAGCACAAAACCAAGGTCAGCTCCTTATTGGCAACAATGAGGGTAGCGCTCCTGGCAAGGTTACCGTCAAGGGGGATATCGGTGCTTCAGATAAAGGTATTGGTACAGTTAAGGTTCAGGCAAACTCTGACTTAGTTGTTGAGGGTAGCTCTGTAACCACTCAAAACTTACAGCTTGCTCAAGGTTCTAGCTTAACTGCCAAGGAAAGCTTAATTACTATTACTGCAGGAAAGAATGGCTCAGCTTCTTCTGCAATTAATGGCGACATTGACGCTAAAGAGCTGAAGTTTGATGGCTCAGGCAGCCACGTCATTGCAGGTAATGCTATCGTTCAGGTTGAGAACTTTACTGGTAGCTCAGGTGCCACTATTCAGGTGGGCGAGGGCAAGGTTGGCGGCTTAGGTGCTGATGTTCTGGCTAAGAACATGAACCTCAACGGCGCAACTTTATTTGTTGATCCTGACTTTAACGTTCAGGCCTCCTACCACGTAGTAGAAAATCTTGCAGGCGCTAACGATGCCCATTCAGCAGGTACCTTAAGTGGTACTGCTGTTGTAGGCAAGAACGCAGTCTTAGCAGTTGGCTTTGAGAGCAAAGATGATGTTCTTTCCATCATTAAGGACCGCTTAGGCGCTCATGGCGGCTTTAATAGCGGCTCTGAAATCCAAAACGCCTTAGTGGTTAACAAGGGCATCAAGCTTGAGGGCAAAGACAAGATCGTCGTCGATCCTAAGGCTACCGGCCCAGATGCAGCTACTCAGGCAACTGCAGCCGTAACCTTTGGCGAAAACACCGCCATGGTGATTACCGACAATGTCTACACTGTAGGCTCTGATGGTAAGAAGACTGGCGCTGCCATTGATGTAACTGCAACCGACTCTAAGACCGTTGTTGCTGATGCGAAGACTACTGTTCTGCTCTCAGGTAAGTTCAACGGCAACGATACCAACGTAAAGATCTTTGCAGGCGCTACTAATGCTCCTGCAATGAATGCAACTTCTACTAACGGCCTGTTAAGCGGCACTATTGGCCCTGATGGTACTATCGCTAAGCTTGATGTAAATACCAAACTGTTAGACGAGAAGTTTGCCAAGGTATCCAAGCCAGTTCGTGAGATGCTCTCTGAGACTATTAGTGGTGGCAACAATGTCTTTGACGGCACTAATGGCGCAGGTGGCGAATACATAGCTAAGATCACCACAGACTCTAATACCGGTCTTGAGGCAGATAAGGCTGCTCATGCTGCTATCTATGCAGGATCTGCTCAGGCTTCCATGGCCGCAGTTGATGCTTTAAACGATGCAATGCAAGAGCGTGCTCAAAGCTTTGCACACGTTAAGAAGTCCAGCTCTCAGATTTTCAATCAGAATGACAATCTGTTAAATAGCACTGCCTCTAAGCCAACAGAGGCTGTAACAGGCTTCTGGGCAAGCCCTAATCTCCGTCGTACCAAGGCCGATGGCTTTAACTCAAGCGGCGCTACTTATGGTGCTGATGTAGACTTATATGGCATGAGTGCTGGTGCTGATTTAGCACTGGGCAACTTAACTGTGGGTGCTGCAGCAAGCATTGGTCGTGGTGATGCTGAGGGTTCTGGCAATGGCGGCGGCCTGAAGGATGATTTTGATTACTATGGCATTGGTGCTTATGCATCCATGGCAGTAGGCAACTTCTCCTTAATCGGTGATGCCTCATTTAACTACATCAAGCACGATATCAGCGGCTACTCAGGCTTTGCAGAATACGGTAACTTAGGTACTAAGGCTGATTCTAAGGCCTTTAGTGCTGGTGCTAATGCAATGTATACCTTTAACACTCCATTCTTTGCATTAACCCCACACTTTGGAACTAGATTCACTCGTCTTGAGACTGACTCTTACAACTTAGGCTCTGCTAAGGGTGAGATCGCCAATACCTCAATCGATACTGTAAACATTATCTCTGTACCAATGGGTCTTACCTTCAGCCAAGACTTCTACAACAATGGCTGGATCGTATCTCCTAGCTTAGATCTGAGCGTAACTCTCAATGAGGGTGATACTGAACTTGCTTCACGCACTCACTTTAACGGCATGAAGAAAGATCTGAACCTCAACTCTGAGATCATGGATGACGTAACCTACGGTGTGAAGTTTGGCCTGAACTCCTCAAATGGCAACTTCAACAGCAAGGTCAGCGTCAACTACAACGGCTCTGATAATACCGACAGCTTCAGCATTAACGCTGGTGCAAGCTATAACTTCTAAGGCCTAATCCCTTAGTAAAGCTTGGCCTTGTACAGAAAGCTTTAAATGCCCAAAAGCGCTGCTCTAAACTACTTAGAGTGGCGCTTTTTCGCTTTTTAGCAGTGCCGCTGCAGTTTCAAAGGTCGAGGCAAATGGGGAAATGGTGTGGCTCTGGCCATGGCCGTCTATGGATAGCATTAGCGCCCGCACAAAAGGCGACGTTTTGCTTTTAATGGCCGTTAGACCGTCTTGTGCTTAGACAAAAGCAATAGCAACAGCAACAGCAGTGATGCTGAGGCTTAGTGATGAGCACTGACAGATGAATGAATGAATGAGTATGGCAGCTTGGCTGGCGCTATTTAATTTTGGAGGCGTGAAGCTTAAGTAAGCTTGCAAGCTCGGCATCATCTTTTGGTAGTGGGCCTACATCATTGAGATCTTTGTTGTTCTTAATGTCGTTGCATAAAACGGCATATGGATAGACCTCGTGCAAGGCCTCATTGGTTAAAGGCAGACCATCAGTGAGTACCATCATGATGTCCTCAACACCACGGCCTTTAAGCGCCTCAAGAATAGACTGAGAGCTGGAGTTTGGACTTGGCGGAGAGAAGAAGATCTCTAAAACTTCGCGATTACCCTTGAGATCTACACCCTGTACTAGCATGAGTGAGTGCTTAGACCATTCACCTTGAGCAATTTGATTTTCAGGCTCAAAGCTAATACGTGAAATCAGCACAAAAGAATACAGTGGTAGTAAACGACGGGCCTGAGCAAAGCGCACGTCAGCAATCACACGATCTTTAATGATGTCGATACACTCAGCATTAAGCTCACGAAAGTACATCTTATGCAGCAAGATCGCGATTTGATCTTCATCTAAAGCATGGGCATAGATCGCCATGAGCTTAGCATCGTTACTTGTTACAGCACGCGAGTGTTTTCTTATCGCTATGGGACTAAAACTACCCTCACGATCTCGTGGTACTAAGATATCAAGCTGTCCAAAGGACGATCTTACATTTTTGCGAACATAGCCATTGCGGCGGTTTTCAGAATAGACCTTAGCATTACCAGATTTTTCATAGCCAAGGTGTACTAAGAATTCGGCATTGAGTAATAAGCCGTAGAACGTAGCTAGCGCCTGAGCAATACCCTGTCTTAAGAACTCATTTGGATTAGACTTATAGTCAACTAGGCTTACTAGAGCCAAATCTCTCGCCTCTAATGAGCGAATGTAGTCTTCCTCATGTAGCTCGATGATGTCGCCGCTAGTTGTTTTGATATAGCCTAATTGCCGCCCTGACATGAGTATGACCCTACTTTTATAAGCCACTAAAACTAACAGCCGTTACCTTGAGCCTTATCTAGAGCTATGAGACTAGCTGAACAACTCAACTTAACGGCTGTTGTCTGACTCTAAAGAGTGTAACACCTTAATGTTAAGCTCTTTAGTGACTAGCAATAATTGCCACGGATTTGCCTATTTATCGCATTTGCATGTGTACCTACTTAAGATGCGTAGATACCCATGCCTATCGTATATACGATTTGATACTTAGTTTTGCGTTGCATTGCATTGCGTTGTGTTGCTTTTCTTTGCTTTGCTAAAGCATCCATGGCAAGGCTGTAGTCTTATTCACCACGAATGATGATTTCTTGGCGCAGTACAGAGATGTCATCCTCTTCGAGGTTATCACGCTCAGCGCGGTGAATGATCTCTTCTGGTGTGTACTGATCTTCTGGGTAAACTACAACTAATGCGTGATCGCCTACCTGCAGGAAGTTGGTCTGACCGTACTCGGTGTAACGGGTAGCACCAACAGAAACTAAAATACGAGTTGGACGGCCAGCCTCGTTTAAGTACATGTTGATGTTCTCAGCAGGACCTTCATCCTTTTGGTTGTTTAAGCGGTCGATAAGCCATTCAACTAACTTCTCGTAGAAGTATGAGTAGTCACGTACTGGACTGTCCTCACCATATGGATAGATCTTGCCATCACGCTCTAAGAAAGAAGCAATACGGTAGCGATCTAAGATGCCGCCCTTAGTTAAAGAGTCTACCTTGATGTAGTTAGAGGCAAAGCCCTTAGATGCATGACCCCAGTTCTTTTTCTCTGAGATCTTCTTAGCACCCTGCTTACGAATAGAGCAGTCATTGGCAGCACCGAAAACTACTGGATGGAGTGCACTAACCTTATCTGCAGTCCACTCTACATCGAACACAATGGCGCACTCAGGCTCAATCTGCAGCTTTTGCTCACCTTCTGGGAAAATGATGGAGTAATCATCAAATGGGAAAGTGCCTAAAAACTCAGGGGTGTTTGGGCCAATCTTTGGTAAATAGGTTGGGAAAACAGCCTTTGGCGCATCAGCCTCTGCGGTCTTTACCTGGGTAAAGTCCTTATCCTCACCTGCCTGCTCAAGGTGACCAGTAAAGTTACCGGCGACACCAAATGATGCAAGTTCCTTAAGCTCAATAAACATGGTAAAACTCCATAAGCTGTTTAGTAATCCTCACGACCTTCGCCACACACTAGCTCACAAATTGTGAGCCTGCGAAAAGTCGATTCAATCTATAAATGTTAGCACAACACAGCAAGTGAGTTATTACCTCTAAGTACTGCAGCGATCATGTTTTTGCAATCTCGCGCCCTAAACTTTCCACTAAAGACGCAAATCCCACGTCATGCACTATGACCACCTCAAATCCACGTGCCATCATTTTTTGGCAATCTATAAAGCACTGTCCTGCATCTTGTGACTATCTATAAATGCCAATTGCCGATTTTTGACAATCTATACAGCACTACTTTGCATCTTGTGACCATCTATAAATACCAATTGCCTATTTTGGACAATCTATAAAGCACTGCTTTGCATCTTGTGACCATCTATAAATGCCAATTGCCTATTTTGGACAATCTATACAGCACTACTTTGCATCTTGTGACTATCTATAAATGCCAATTGCCTATTTGGGACAATCTATAAAGCACTATTCCGAATCTTGTGACCATCTATAAATGCCAATTGCCCAGTTTTGACAATCTATAAGCACTGTGCTGTATATTTTGACGATCTTTGGTGATCTTTGATGGTGCTCTAGTGGTAGATGTATTGGGCAGTCGTATAGATTTTTTGCACTAGATGAACTTTACTTGCCTTTTGCCCATACAATACAAAGCTGTCTTGGGACTACTTTCTATGCTTTAATCTAAGTACGAGTTTTCCTTTGACTTATGGCGGAAATGTTTGTCGTTTTTCATGATTGGGAGTGAGTTTATGTCATTTACCGTTCGCTTAGCTAAAGGCTGTGCTGTTGTCGGAGCTGCATTAGGCATCATGAGTATGTCACAGCAAGCTCAGGCTATGGAGAGCTTTACTGCAGCTAAAAAAGTACTGCCTGGTATCTATCAGACTTTAGATAAGGAGTTTGGTAACACCTCTACTATCTACTGTGGCTGTGACCTCAACTACACTGGTGGCGGTAAGCGAGTTAAGTGGCAGCTTGATTTAGACTCCTGCGGCTATGAGGTACGTAAGAATGCCAATCGCGCCTCCCGCATCGAAGTTGAGCACGTAATGCCGGCTTGGAACTTTGGTCATCAGATGCAATGCTGGCAAGATGGCGGTCGTAAGAACTGCGGCAAGGATGCTAAGTTTAGACAGATGGAAGGCGATCTGCACAACCTCTACCCAAGCGTAGGCGAGGTTAATGGTGATCGTGGCAACTTCCAATTTACTGATTGGAATGGCAAGCCAACTCAGTACGGCAAGTGCGAGATGGTAGTGGACTTTAAGGGTCGCAAAGCTCAGCCACCAAAGCAGTCTCGTGGTCAAATCGCTCGTGCCTATATGTACATGGCAGATCAATACAATATCCGTTTAGCTCCACAGCAGCGTAAGCTCTATGAAGCATGGGATCGTATGTACCCAGTCACTGATTTTGATTGCCGTCGTAATGAGCTGATTAAAAAGGTTCAGGGTAACGACAATAAGTTCATCACTGCTGCCTGCAAGCTAAGATAATTAGCCTAACAAAATTCAGTGATGATGTACTTGAGAGAGCGCCTAAACAGCCTAACAACAGCCTCTAGCGCGGCCTAGTAATACCATTATGCAGGATCTTCTAAAACTTGCATAAGTCAATCACACGTCTATGCCTATGGCCATGCTCATAGGCATGGGCATGGCATGGGTGCTCAATACGGTGCTTCGATGCCCGTATAGGACTATGCTTGGATGCCGCTATTGGCCTATTGCTAGGCACTTGTGAACATCGCTTGCTTTTATCGTTGCTGCAAGGACACTAAAGATCTGTACTGTGGTGTACAATCTTACGACGCTATCACATTACCACCCCATCTTTTAGCCAGGATCAAGCCATGCGTATTCCTCGTATTTATGACGCTAACATGCCACAAGAAGTCGGCGCTGAATTTACGCTCGATGCCTTTGGTGCTAACCATATTTCTAAGGTATTACGCCTTAAAGCTGGCGATAAGATCTTTGTATTTGATGGCCGTGGTCATGAGTTTGAAGCCGAGCTTACCGAGTCTGGCAAAAAGACTATAGCTAAACTCACTAATGAGTGTGAGCGCAGTGTTGAAAGCCCAGTACAAGTAGAGTTGCTGCAGGTCATCAGCCGTGGTGATCGCATGGACTTTACTATTCAAAAAGCTGTAGAGCTTGGTATTAGCAAGATCATTCCACTGACATCTTCACGCTGTGGTGTGAAGCTCGATGGCGATCGTTCCCAAAAGAAAATTGAGAGCTACCAGCGCATTGCGATCTCTGCTTGCGAGCAATGCGGTCGTAATGTTGTACCTGAGGTTACCTCAATTACCACCTTGGCAAACTTCATTAAAGAGCACAGTGCAACTAGTGATACTCAAAGCCTCTGCGATGAGCATGGCTTTATCAATCTCACCTTAGATCCACGTGCTCAACGCAAGATTACCGATCTGCCGAGCACTGGCAAGTACCGTATCTTAATTGGTCCAGAAGGTGGCTTTTCAGACGATGAGGTCGAGCTTGCTAATCAAGCAGGCTTTACTGGCGTTACCTTAGGCCCACGTATCTTACGTACTGAGACAGCAGCCTTAGTGACCTTATCCATCTTAGGCTCCCACTTTGGTGATCTCTAAAACTAGAGATCCATTGCCTAATACAGCCAAATGCTCTGACTACACGCCCATTCGAGGTATGTAGATTTTTTGCTGTTTTTGGAAGTTAACGAAACTAAGTCAGTATAATTAGAGGGCGCTTTTTTCAGCGCCCATGTTGTTTAGTTTAGGGATTGAGAAATCATGCATCAAAAGGATATTCCATTAGGAAAGACTAGTAGCTACGTTGAAGAGTACACCCCATCCTTACTATTTCCTATCCCTCGTGCCCAAGGTCGCGGCAAGATGGCCATGCCTCCATTTAGAGGCTTTGATCTTTGGCGTGCTTATGAGCTTACCTTCTTAGCTCCCAATGGTCTGCCACAATGCTACATGGCAAGCATTAAGGTACCTTGCACTTCACCTTACATCGTTGAGTCCAAGAGCTTAAAACTCTATCTTGGTTCATTTAGCCAAACCATGTTCAACGGCCCAGATGAGGTTAGCTCTGTTATTTCCCAGGACTTAAATCAGCTTTTAAACACTGAGGTAAAAGTAAAGCTGTATGAGCTTAACTCAAGCGCCATGCCTTTAGTGGATACTAGCGATCTCATCTTAGAGAACGATCCTAGCCTTGCTGATGTGAAGTTTAAGACTTTTGAGGTTGACTCAAGCCTACTTAGACTTGCTAACAAGAAAGAGAATATCTCAGAGACTGTTACCACCAATCTCTTTAGATCTCGCTGTCCAGTAACCGCACAACCTGATTACGCTACAGTTACTATTAGCTACAGCGGTGAAAAGATTGACCATGCTTCACTGCTTGCCTACTTAGTTTCATACCGTCGTCATCAGGGCTTCCACGAGCAATGCTGTGAGATGATCTTTACCGATCTTATCAACATCTGTAAGTGCGACGAGCTCACCGTCTCTTGCTCCTTTACTCGTCGTGGCGGTATCGATATCAACCCAGTGCGCTCAAATGCCCACAGCTTTGACGAGCCAAAGCGCACTCCAAGACAGTAGATCAATTAAAAGCAAGGGCCCATGGCCACTAAAAAGGCTTCAAAACTTCTGGCAGCAAAGCTCTTTGCTGCCTATATCCACATACCTGCTGTTAATTGCTCCTGCACAGTCCATCCTACCTCAAAAGCAAGGCATCTTTTTAGATATAAAGCTTCAAGCTCCCAGCAATCAATCCAAGCTTACAACCCACTTAACCTTGTATCGCACGAAGTAGTCATAGAGAGTTACTGTTAATAGCTGTAGAGTGACCTTAAGCAATCTATACGCTTAACTAGCTTGATACATGGTGACCGCTTGATGTGGTTCCTGGAGTGTAGACTCCCGTGGGCCCATTTGTCATAAGTACAGCCATACTTTACTCAATGATTTTGGGCCTAGCTCACAACTTGTACATGTGAGTTTATGTTTCCATACGAATCACACACGAAAAGCATCATTTGTTAATGCTAATGCGCTAAGATGAGGACAAAGCCTTAACTCAATTGATTTGATGTTAAACAAGGTCATGAGTTGAGAGTAAGTTTAGTCCTGATCGTAACGGTCAGTAAGTGAGGTTAAATGGGCATTCAGGTTGTATGGCCCTCTGGAGCCATGTCTTTATTAACTCAGTTTGAGGCAGACAAGATTTCTTTAAAGTCACAAGGTGAGCTTTACGATCTGTATCGCAACTGCTCCCTTGCTGTGCTCAATAGCGGCAACCTCACAGACAACTCCAAAGAGCTTTTAGACAACTACAGAAGCTTTGAGATTGATGTGGTGCGTAACGAGCGTGGCTTAAAGCTCGAGCTTATCAATCCTCCAAAATCTGCCATTGTCGATGGTAAGGTAATTAAGACTCTGCAAAAGCACCTTTACTCAGTACTTAGAGATATCGTGCAAGTAAGAGCCTTAACTGACACATTCAAAGAGCAGATCGATAATGTGTCAAATGAAGAAAAAGGCGCTCTGATTACCAATGAGATCTTCCATATCCTACGTTCAGCTGAGGCTATCAAGGCAGATACCGCTCCAAACATCGCTGTATGCTGGGGTGGTCACTCCATCTCTCAAGAAGAGTACAGCTATGCCTACAGCGTAGGTCGTTGTTTAGGTCTTAGAGGTATAGACATCTGCACTGGCTGTGGTCCTGGCATTATGGAAGCTCCAATGCGTGGTTCTTTAGAAGGTCATGCCCTGCAAGATCAAGCTCAAAACTGTGAGCGTATTGGTCTTACCGAGCCATCTATTATTGCAGCTGAGCCGCCAAATCCATTTGTCTCTAACCTCGTTATCATGCCAGATATCGAGAAGCGTCTTGAGGCCTTTGTACGATTAGGTCACGTGCTCATAGTGTTCCCTGGCGGCCCAGGTACCGCCGAAGAGCTCCTCTACATCTTAGGCATCAAGCTGTGCAATGAGAATCGCCATAATCCAATGCCAGTAATTCTCACTGGTAGCGAAGCTAATCGCGCTTACTTTGACGCAATTGATGAGTTCTTAGTACACTGCTTTGGTGATGAGATTCGTCGTCATTACCAAATCATCATTGGCGATGAAGAGGCTGTAGCTAAGACTGTTACTGAAGGCATGAAGACTATTCATGAGCACCGCACTTTAATTCATGAGTCTTATTGCTACAACTGGTCACTGCACATTCCTCATGAGCTGCAGGATCCGTTTGATGTAACTCATGAGTCCATGGCTAAGCTCAACCTCTCAATGGATCAAGAGCCTTTCATGTTAGCAGCTAACTTACGCCGTGCATTCTCTGGTATCGTAACAGGTAACGTAAAGGAATACGGCATCAAGCAGATTAAGGAACATGGTCCATTTAAACTCCATGGCGACAAGGAGATCGTCGACTACATCGGCAAGCTGATGTCTGACTTCATTGATCAAGGCCGTATCTTGCTCTCACAGCGTGACTACAAGCCATGCTATGAGCTTGCTGCCACGGACGAGTAACTAATCAAAGCAAGCATAAGCAGATGAACAGGAGCAGGAGCTGGAGCTGGAGCTGGAACAATCCGGCGCACTAAGGATAGCAACTCCATCCTAGCTACCAAGTACTTATGCCTACGCAAAAGCCACTCACTCATGAAACAAAGATCATGATTGCAGTGGCTTTTTTCATGCGCATCATCAGCCAACCATACTCCGAAGTGTCAAAACTTAAAGCATACACAAACGGATTGTATCGATAAGCACTCGTCTTAACAGCAAGCGTTTACATAAACAGCCACGCACCTTATCAACCGTAAGCACAGTACGCTACAAGCTCATATATCTAAAGGCTTAATACTTGATAGCTTTTGGCGCAAAGTGCAAAAAACTAATACAAAAGATCACACGCATATACAAAAGATCAAACGCATCTACATACCCCATCGCCAAAGAAACAACTGCACAGCGCCTTAATCTCGCGATGCAACAAGGAACTTGGGGGCCTGTAGAACTCGTGCTTGATGGCAATTTTGGAAATCACTTTGAGCTAATAAGGCAAAAATACAATTGCACCAAGATGCATCATGCAAGACAAGACCACCCTCACATTGCACAACAATGATGCATAATAATGTGACCGTGATCAAAATGAACACCAAAGAAAGGCTTATATAAGGCATTTGTGGAGTAAAATGACGCTCATTACTCCATTGCAGGCTGGAATTGATACAAATGCGCAAATGGAGTGCACTATAAATAGAGGCTTGATTGGTAACAAATGCCCGCCTAATATGATTTCAACATAATTCATTAACCAAATGGAAGAATAGAGTGGGTATGTCTCAATCGTTTGACGCTCTTCTATGCTACTAAATTAAGATAGTAAGACAGTTATGCAAAACCTTGATATCGCAAAGTTCGGTGGAACATCAGTCGCAAACTATGACGCAATGAGCAAGTGTGTAGAGGTTGTTACCTCTAACAAAAACACTAAACTCGTTGTTGTTTCAGCTTGCGCAGGTGTTACCAATTTATTAGTAGAGCTTGCCTCTGGTGCTTGTGATAGCGCTGGTCGTGAGGAGATCATTGCTAAGGTTTTTGCTATCCACAAAGAGATCATCTCCAAACTGGATAACCAAGAAGAGCACGAGGCTGTAATCAAGAACTACCTCAAGGTTGTTCATGATTTAGCAATTCAGGCTTCCATGACTCGTACTGACATGATCACAGATCGCCTAGTTTCCCACGGCGAGCTCATGTCCTCCTACCTCATTACTCAGATTTTCAAGCAAAAGGGCTTTGATGCCGAGTGGTTTGATGTACGTCGTGTAATGCGTACCGACTCATCCTACGGCAAGGCTGTGGCTTTAGTTGAAGTTATCTCTTCTTTAAGCGAAGAGCACTTAGTTCCACTGCTTGATAGCGGCAAGATTGTTGTAACTCAAGGCTTCATCGGTGCTGATTCAAGCGGCCAGACCACTACCTTAGGCCGTGGCGGTTCTGACTACTCAGCTGCTTTATTAGGTGAATCATGCCACGCTCAGACCATCTCTATTTGGACTGACGTTCCTGGTGTATACACCACTGATCCACGCTTAGTTCCAGAGGCAATGCCTATTTCTGAGCTGACCTATCTTGAGGCAGCTGAGATGGCAACCTTTGGTGCCAAGATTCTGCACCCTTCAACCTTAGTTCCGGCTGTACGTTGCGGTATCCCTGTATATGTTGGCTCTTCTAAGGCTCCTGAGCAGGGGGGTACTTGGGTACGTCCAACCACAGATTACTCTCCAGCTTTCCGCGCAGTAGCACTGCGTAAGAGCCAGACCTTAATCGTTCTCTCATCTCCTAAGATGGTAGGCGCTACCGGCTTCTTAGCTCAGGTATTTAGCATCTTTGCAAAATACAACCTCTCTGTAGACTTAGTATCTACCTCTGAGGTTTCTATCGCGATTACTATCGACGCTGGCAGCCAGACTTCTGGTTTATCCTCAATCCCTGAGGCTCTTTACCATGAGCTTCGTGAGTTCTGCCACGTACGTACTGAGTCAGGCCTGTCCTTAGTTGCTGTTATCGGTAACAACATGGCCCGTACTTCACACATTACTGCAGAGGTCTTCTCGGCTATCGACAACTACGCAGTACGCATGATCTGCTACGGCGCATCATCCCACAACCTGTGCTTCTTAGTAGGCGAGGAAGCTGCTGTCGATGTGCTCAAGCTCCTCCACAAGAGCCTGCTTGAGAGCGAGAAGGACTAATACCCTAAGGCATATTGCCCAAAGGCCTAACGCCCAAACGGCGCATCACTTGCGCCATCGTTACTAGTTTCCTCTTTTTTTCCTTAAGCCCCGCCTAGCGGGGCTTTTTAATGCCCGCAACAAACAAAAATCAAAACAACGCTGCAGCCACCTCAAGACACAACGGCGGCATCTACATGTGGCGTCATTCAGACAATTGTCAATTCCTAGCGCCTGCATTCACAAGCGCTATGAATAAAAACATGGGTAAGAGGAGATTAAAGAGAAAGAAAGGCCAATTCTCAGATCTTAAATAGCAATGCCTCTTTCACGAGCACGACGGAGAATCTCTTCAAATGCACGGTAGCTATCTACAGTGCACTGATCTTTAAGGCGAGTTAACTCTTCAGGAGAAAGATACATAATGCCGCTCACCTCAGAGGCCTGACGTACGGTAATAAAGTCACCTTGCAGTAAGTACAGATAGGCCATGGTAAAGCCATCAAAGTCATGGTGCTCAAAGGCAATCTTGCCTAAAGAGTGGAAGTTTGGATCGGAAAGCTTAATGTTAACGCCTACCTCTTCAGCGACCTCACGCTCAGCGGTAATGTCACCATCTTCACCATGCTGAACTACACCACCCACGCATGGGTCAAACATACCTGGAGCATAGTCTTTAGTAAGGGTTCTAACCTCAACTAAAATACGACCAGCGCTATCAACCATCAGAATATAGGATGCACGGTGCGGCAGCTGTTCTTGACGCATCTGCTTGCGAGTTACAGTTCTAACCACGTTATCATCAAGGTCGATGATGTCCACCATCTCAACAGCCATATCTGTATCCTATAAAACCAAAACTATTTACTTCATCAGCAGCAACAGGGCACTAACATATGTGCAAAAAATAGGCCCCAAACTAGCAAGTCCCAAGTCCTGCCTTAGCTTCAAGTGTACACGCAAATCTACTCACAAATACCACAAGTGCAAAGATAGAGCATTTAACGAACAAAATTCACTTGTAATCACCACCTCTCTTTGCTTAAATTACGGCTGCTTTGAGCACGATAAGCGCAACTAAAAGGAGCTATGGAAATACCATTAGCTCATGCACTAGCACTTGCACTTGCACTTGCTCAAAAGCAAAACTTTTGGTCATTAGACACATCTACACGTAATAGGAAATTACATGGCAGGCGAAAAGAATTGTGAAGTTGAGGCACTTGAGCAACGCTGCGCTCAGCTTGAAAACGATATGCAAAAGATGCAAGAGCGCCTTGCTTGGATGGACATGACTCTCAATGACACCGGCAAATACATCGATAATCTCTTAGACAGAGTCGATAAGCTTGAACGCCAAATCAAGTTCTTAGCCTCGATGCAAGATGCCCCTGCAGCCGTGCGTCCTCTCAGCGAAGAGACCCCACCTCCTCACTACTAGTTGCCAATAAAGCAACGCCAACAAGACAACAGCTAAACAGAGCATTGTGCATCAAAGATAGCGTTAACGTATTGTTGATAGGCACAAAATGTGCAGCCATGTTACACAGATGATATTAGCCATGGTTCTACAGTGATCGCATGGCTCATTATGTGAGAAACAAACTATGGCTTTATACGTCAATACTAACGTTAGCTCTATTAACGCTCAGCGTAAGCTTGCTAACTCCACCTTAGCTCTGAACACCTCATACCAAAGACTCTCGAGCGGCCTTCGTATCAATAGCTCTAAGGACGACGCAGCAGGTCTGCAGATCTCTGACCGCTTAACAGCCCAGATAAATGGCTTAAATCAGGGAAATCGTAACGCTAACGACGGTATTGCCTTAGCTCAGACCATCGAAGGTGCTCTCGACGAGACCACCAACATGCTGCAGCGTATCCGTACCTTAGCCGTACAGGCATCTAACGGTACCAACACCGCCAAAGACCGCAAAGCCCTCCAAGAGGAGGTAACTTCTCTTTGCCAAGAAATTACACGAATCGGTCAGAAGACTACATTTGCAGGTGCAAATGTTCTTATGAGTGTCGGAGCCAAAAATGGTCAAGTACCTCTCGACACCCTTAAAAATGCAGACGGCGAATATTACTTCCAAGTTGGCGCTAATGCTCAAGACATGATTACTTTAGCTATGTCTAGAGGCTTTCATTTGTCTGGCATTGCTTCTATGGCCGTACTCACTGTTCAGAAAACTAAAAATGATATTTCAAAGTCAGGACTAATTTTAAGCAACAATGTAGTTCGTTGGGTAGTGTGCCAGGCAAGCTACGCTCAGGTCACATTAGCCAATATTGATAAGATGATTGAAGCTGTAGATTCTAGACGTGCGGCCCTAGGCGCAGTGCAAAATCGTATGGAAAGCACCATTCGCAATCAGAGCTCTATTGCAGAAAATGAGTCTGATGCACGCTCACGTATTCGTGATACCGACTTTGCATCTGAGACCGCTGCTTTAACTCAGAATCAGATTATTCAGCAAGCATCTCAGACCATTCTTTCTCAGGCAAACCAGCGTCCTACTGTAGCATTAAACCTGCTAGGCGGCAGATAGGAGGTAACAAATGGCTCTGTACGTCAACACTAACGTTAGCTCCATCAACGCTCAACGTAAGCTTGCTAACTCAACCTTAGCCCTGAATACCTCATATCAGAGACTCTCATCAGGCCTTCGTATCAACAGTTCAAAAGATGACGCAGCAGGTCTGCAGATCTCTGATCGCTTAACAGCCCAAATAAATGGCTTAAATCAGGGAAATCGTAACGCTAACGACGGTATTGCCTTAGCTCAGACCATCGAAGGTGCTCTCGACGAGACCACCAACATGCTGCAGCGTATCCGTACCTTAGCCGTACAGGCTGCCAACGGTACCAACACCGCCAAAGACCGTCAGGCTCTCCAAGAAGAGGTTAAGTCCCTCTCCCACGAAATTACTCGTATTGCACAGAAGACCACTTTTGCAGGCGCAACCGTATTAGATGGCGGTAAGGCACCAAACAACCTGATGCGTGAAGTTGCTGGTCAACAAGGTGCTGCTGCTAAAAAGTATGAGTACTTCTTCCAAGTGGGCGCGAATTCTAAGGATGAAATCACCCTTGAATGCGGAGCCTTTACCATGGAAGGCATCATGAGCATGGCCAATGTTGGTAAAACTGGTAAAGACGTTATGAAATTTGCTGACAATGAGGCAAAAGCTGGTGAAGCCGACTCTTTTGGTATGGCATTAACTGCCCAAAATGGTCCAAAGACTAATGCATACTGGGTTGTATCCACTCCGTCAGCAGCTCAGAACACTTTGAAATTCATTGATAGCTTCATCGAGACTGTTGATTCCAAGCGTGCGGCCCTAGGCGCAATACAAAACAGAATGGAAAGCACCATTCGTAACCAGAGCTCTATTTCTGAGAACGAGTCTGATGCGCGTAGCCGTATTCGTGATACCGACTTTGCATCTGAGACTGCTGCTTTAACTCAGAACCAGATTATCCAGCAGGCCTCTCAGACCATTCTTACACAGGCTAATCAGCGTCCTACAGTGGCTTTAAACCTTTTAGGCGGAAGATAGGAGGTAACAAATGGCTCTGTACGTCAACACTAACGTTAGCTCCATCAACGCTCAGCGTAAGCTTGCTAACTCAACCTTAGCCCTGAATACCTCATACCAAAGACTCTCATCAGGCCTTCGTATCAATAGCTCCAAGGACGACGCAGCTGGTCTGCAGATCTCTGATCGCTTAACTGCCCAGATAAACGGCTTAAATCAGGGAAATCGTAACGCAAACGACGGTATTGCCTTAGCTCAGACCATTGAAGGCGCTCTCGACGAGACCACCAACATGCTGCAGCGTATTCGTACCCTAGCTGTTCAGGCAGCTAACGGTACCAATACCGCTAAAGACCGCCAGGCTCTCCAAGAAGAGGTTAAGTCCCTCTCTGCTGAAATCATTCGTATCGCTCACAAAACCACATTTGCAGGAGCCCAAGTTCTTGATGGTGGCGGTAATAACACGCTGATGCGTAAAGTTGCTGCTCAAGGTGGCGGTGGCGCTGCTGGCGCTGATAAATATGAGTACTTCTTCCAAGTTGGTGCCAACTCCAAGGACGAAATCACCTTAGAGTGTGGTGCATTCAATATGAAAGGCATCATGTGCATGGCTAATGTTGGAAAGCAGCCAAACGCAGCAGATCGTATCGTAATGAAAGATACAGAAACTGACGCTGCTAAAAATGATGGCTTTGGTTTAGTAGCTCCTAATAATAAAACATCTGAAGCTTACTGGTTAGTCGCTACTCCAGAAGGTGCTCAAAGAACTTTAGCAACTATTGATGAGTTCATTCAGGCAGTGGATTCTAAGCGTGCGGCCCTAGGCGCAATACAAAACAGAATGGAAAGTACCA
>Garnier_p2__coassemble_890_pt1 | contig 103349 bp, 56 predicted proteins | sample Garnier_p2__metabat2_high_PE_037 | metagenome-assembled genome bin Garnier_p2 | reverse complement strand
GTGCACTACTTTGAACTTGGTTAATAAACCAGATAGTATGGCCGCGAGGAGCTATTATTTTTTTGATGCCTCTTCGTTTTGCTCGAGCAAAGATTGCTGCCTTACCTTTTTTAGTAAGTCTGTGCAAATGTACTGACGTTTTTGATTGTTTCTGATGCAACGTAATTGATAAGAGGACTGACTTACTTTCAAATGATAATTTATGCCCAATTACCTGTGCTTTTATGGGGCTGCTTTGTATGTCAGTTACCGTCAACTAATGCGATATGTATCGCTTTAGTTTCCCTATCCTAACCATCTTGTATGGTGGGCAAAAGCTCATAGCTTAGGCCTTTTTCTATTGCATAAAATACGCAACAGAATGACCTCGATTAGTCAAAACAAAGTCTTTGCAGTAAAATGAGGCGATTTTGAGTCCGAGTAGGATCAAGATCAAGTTTACGCTAAGCAATGGTTGATTCAATCTAAGCCATTGTTTTGTAAGCTCTCGATGCAATGAGTGCCTCATTTTAAATGGTCTCATGACTTGCATCTATACATAGCTACGTATCACTAAAAGTACAACGCAAAGGCATGTTTTAGCCCATAGCTTCATTGCTAAGCCTATTTAGGCGTTTGGGGGCATTTTTTTTGATGCCATTGCTTGTTTTAAAGTGCGCTCTTTATTAACGCGTAGCTTTAATTAAGAAGAACAAAACCTATGGTCGATGCTTTAATCCTCTTTTTCAGCGCTGCCATCGTGAATAACTTTGTGCTGGTTCGCTTCTTAGGTATTTGTCCATTTATTGGCGTATCTAATCAGCTTTCTGCAGCCTTAGGCATGGGCGGAGCAACTACTTTTGTGCTCGTACTTTCTGCGCTGATCTGTAATCTTGCGTTCAACTTTGTGCTGATCCCATTAGGCCTAACCTCTTTAGACCTGATTGTCGACATCATCATTATTGCTGTTGCAGTACAGCTAGTAGAGATTGTCATTCGCAAGACCTCATATAGCCTGTATCAGGCATTAGGCATCTATCTGCCTTTGATTACTACTAACTGCATCGTGTTAGGTTTAGTGCTTCTTAATAGCTCTTTAAAGCACACCTTAGTTAACTCTATGGTCTATGCCTTAGGCGCTGGTGCTGGTTTTACTCTGGTGTTACTGCTGTTTGCAGCTATGCGTGAACGTCTTGCTATTAACGATGTACCAACACCGTTTAAAGGTACTGCCATTGCCCTCATTAGCGCTGGACTTATGTCATTAGCTTTCATGGGCTTTGCAGGCTTTACTGGCTCTGTAATGTAATACGAGCTTATAGCATTCAAATCCTATCTTGCTAATTGATAGTAAGTTATTTGTTCTTGCTCTTTGGTGTTTGTTTTAAGGCACCAACGCCACTTAATGATGTGGCAGCAGTCTTGATTCTAAAGACAGCTCTGGTTTAAAAAATTAAGATACCGTGTTGTTTTGAGGGCGGTGTTTTTTTGTGGTTGGCTGGCTTTCTTTAGTTTTTTTAATAGAGAGTATCGTTCAATGATTGGTGATAACGAATTAAGCTTTTTGCTATACGGTGCAGGAGCATTGTTCTTGCTCGGCATCGTACTGTCATACTTGGCTCGTTCAAAAGGTTCTTCAGGTGACGATACTGCTCAGAAGCTTGAAAAGGCTCTACCAGGTGCTCAATGCGCCCAATGTGGCTACCCTGGTTGCCGCGCCTACGCTGAGGCCATGGCCAACGGCACCGCACCATGTAACAAGTGCACTCCAGGTGGTCAGGACACCGTCGACACTCTTGCTGAGATCTTAGGTGTATCTGTTCCTACTGATGAATCTGATGATGCTATCTTTACACCACGTACAGTAGCCATCATTCACGAGAGTTTATGTACTGGTTGTACTAAGTGTGCTCGTCACTGCCCTGTTGATGCGATTAAGGGAAAAGCTAAAGTGGTTCACTCCATCATTGAAAACGAATGCATTGGCTGCGCAGAATGCGTCAACAAATGCCCTGTTGACTGTATCGAAATGGTCCGTCTTGAGCCTACTACCGCCAACTTCAATTGGGAGTTGGAATCCATACGCTTCAAAGGAAATTAGTCATGCCTTTTTCTAAGCAATTAGACAAAATCCTGCGTGGTAAGCTCTGGAGCTTCTTCGGCGGAATTAAAACCAATGAGCGTAAATCAACCTCTGATTGCGCCATTGAAGAGATCGATATCCCATCCTTAATTACCTTGCCTTTAGAGCGTCACTTAGGCGAGGGCGGTGAGATCTTGGTTAAAACTGGCGATCACGTTAAAGCTGGTCAGCCATTAACTCGTCCAGGTGGCAATCGTAATGTGCCACTGCATGCATCTACCTCAGGTGAGATCACCAGTATCTCCATGCAGGTATTGCCACACCCTTCAGGTTTTGCCGGTCGTTGCATTACCATCAAGCCAGACGGCTTAGATGAGAAAGTACCAGACGAGCCAATGTTAGATTGGGAAAACAAGACCCCACAAGAGCTTTTAGAGCGCATTCGCTCTTTTGGCGTTGAGGGTCTTGGTGGTGCTCAATTCCAAACTGCAGCCAAGATCGGTGCAGCGGTTGAGGATGCAAAGGGCGATTGCAATATCTTTATCGTCAATGGTGCTGAGTGCGAACCAGTAGCCACATGCGACGATCGTCTGATGCAAGAAAAGGCTGCCGATATTGCCAAGGGTATCGAGGTAGTTCGTAAGATCCTCAATCCTAAGGTCACCATTGTCGCTATTGAGGACAATAAGCCTAAGGCCATTGATGCTATGAAGGCAGCTGTTGCCGATGACGTTATGGTAAGAGTTATTCCAACCCTCTATCCATCTGGCGCAGCCCGTAACTTAATTAAGATCTGTACTGGCATTGAGATCCCATACTCTGAACACACCTCTGAGTGCGGTATTGTGGTTGATAACGTTGAGACTGTTTATGCGATTAAGCAGGCCGTTATCGATGGTGTGCCACTCATTAAGCGCGTGATTACCGTTGATGGCAAGACTTTAGGCCGTACTGGTAATGCCTTAGTGCGCTTAGGTACCTCAGTTAGATTTGTTCTTAACGCCTATAAGCTCAACCCTGAAAGAAGACAGCGTATCATCTTGGGTGGTCCGCTGATGGGCTTTACTCTTCCATCTATCGACGTACCGATTACTAAGAGTGCTACCTGCGTCTTTGTACCTTCAGTTAAGGAAATTGAAGAGCAACCTGAGGCAATGAACTGCATTCGTTGTGGTCGTTGTGCTCGTGTATGCCCAAGCCGCCTTACTCCATACCATCTGTATGCCTTATCTCGTGCAGGTCAACATAAGAAGACCAAGAGCTGCGGCATGCTCGATTGTACCGAGTGCGGTTGCTGCTCTTATGTTTGCCCATCACGCATTCCTTTAACTGCTCAATTCCGTAAGGAAATGGCGATCCTACACTTGCTCGATGATAACCAAAAGCGTAATCAGCGTGCCCAGGAGCGTATTGCTGTACGTAATGAGCGTATTGCCAAGGAAGAAGAGCAACGTCGTAAGCGTCGTGAGGCTGCTTTAGCTCGTGCTGCTGCACAAAAGGGTAATGACGCTAATGCAAGTGATGATGAGATCGCTCAAAAGCGTGCTGCCGCTGTAGCTGCTGCCCGTGAAAGAGCCGCTGCAAAGAGAGCTGCTGCAGCTGCAAACAATGCAACTAATCCATATCTGAACAATCAGAGCACTGCATCTGACGAAAGTGAGTCTAAGCATGTAGTAAACCCAGTTACCACCTTAGCTACTAACAGTACTGATAGCAGCGCAGCTCCTGCACTTAAGATTAGCTCAATTAAATCACCAATTGAGGTTACCAAGACCGACAAGAGTGACAAGAGCTCAACTAAAGATAGCTTAAACATCAGCTCGATTAATGGTGCAGTTGAGAAGACAAAGAGCACTGCAGATAGCGACTCTGCTCAAAGTGGCAAGGCTAAGGCCAGTGCCATGATGAGTCAGACTAAGGATGGCATGCTCTACGCTGCTATGATGGCGCAAGATACTGCAGCATCACGTTCTGATAGCGGTCGTTCTTCACAAAGACTGTCTGATGAATCAGTAACCATTGCAAACGCCTCAACATCTGTCTTAAGTAAGCTTAGCCGCAATGACAAGGAAGAGGCTGAAGCTGACGTTGAGGTTGCTAAAGAAGCAGCACAAATCGATCAAGATAAGGTAGTACCGTTTGCTATCCGCCGTGCTGCTGTTACTAAGCATGCTGAGCCTCTTATTCACTACCCTGCTCCTGAAAATCAGGATCCTGACGTACGTAAGGTTGAAAACCCTCCTGCAGAAGGTGTTTACATCCCACAGAGCCGTCCACGTGCTAAGAAGTACTTGACCGCGCCTGAGGAGCGAAAGCAAGAGGAGATGAAGATTCCAACTGCTTTGCGTCGTAAGGATTTACCACCACCTGACAGTGAGCAATCTTCAGAAGATAACAGCTCTAAGGCCTAGTAAGTACTAGCCTTAATTTGCAAGAGCAAGCCTTGGTATAAAAGAGGCTTGCTTGATTAGATAAGCACAGTGTAGCGATGTTAACAAAGATAGTTACCTTGTAAGGTAATGCAGCTATCTTAAATAACTAAAGCTATACGCAGTTCCCTGAAAACAGGATTAACCAATGCAAATTTCTGTTCAAAGTGCGAAGCAAAACTTAGGCATCGAGCCTGCACCGCACTTGCACTGCCAAATGAGCACCACCCGCATCATGATGACTGTGATTGTGTCACTGATTCCTGCGGTGGGTGTTATGACCTACTTCTTTGGCAGCGGTACGCTTATTCAATTCATTATCGCCAGCATCACAGCAATTGCTTGCCAGGTGCTGACAGCTCTCATGCGTAACCGCCGAATTAAGCATGTATTAAGAGATCCATCAGGTGTAGTAACTGCACTCTTACTGGCGCTTACACTGCCACCACTGCTGCCTTGGTACTTTACTGTTATGGCAACTGCTTTTGCTATGTTGCTAGTACGTGAGTGCTTTGGTGGTCTGGGCATGAACATCTTCAATCCAGCCATGTCTGGATTCATCTTCTTGGTGATCTCTGCCCCCGGCATCTTCTACAGCACTTGGGTATCCCCAACCCCTGGTGCTATGTATGTAGCTACACCATCACGTACCTTAGATGTGGTCTTTGCTGGTGCTGATCCTCAGGTACTAATTAAAGAGATCAAAGATCTCAACCGCCAAAACGAGTACGAAGTTTCGCACTCTATGGCCCAGATCTCTCAAGACCGTGCTCAAGCTGAAGCACAAAAGCAAAAAGAAACAGCTGCATCTGATGCCGCAGCCGCATCTGATGCCGATGCCGACAAGATCAAATCACCAGATGCTAACGGTCAAGACTCTACCGAGCCAAACAACGAAAACACCTCACTTGCAGATGAAGCAACTGCCGCAGCCGACACTGACTCAACTGAGGCTAATGTAGAGACCACAGCCGACACTGAGTCAACTGAGGCAGATGTGACCACCACTGCAGATGAAGCTGCTGTTACAGAAGACACTGCCACTGCAGATGACGTCGCTGCTACAGAAGACACTGCCACTGCAGATGACGTCGCTGCTACAGAAGACACTGCCCCTGCAAATGACGTTGCTGCTTCTCAAGAAACTGCCGCCCCTGTACAAGAGGCAGCTACAGAAGATAACGCTGCATCTGATGAAGCAGTAAACACTCAGGATGAAGTTGCTAACGATGCAGCCATGGCTGCTAGCGCCGCTGAGGACAATGAAACTGCACAGGATGAGTCAAAGTTGGAGGCAACTAGCGCTGAAGTTCAGATCGCTAAAGCTAATGATGTAGCTAAGGACGTAGCTACAGCCAAGAACGAAAACGCCGCTAAGGTTGGTCAATCTGTGCACATGCAAGATGAGATCATTGCTAACGCCCATGACACTAGCAATGAGCTGATGATTCGTGAGCAAGAGCGTCTGCAAGAGCAAGCTACTATTGCCATTGAAGGCCGCTTTACTGCTGATGCACTCACTGGCGCTACCTTCTTAGAGAGCATCAAGACTTCACGAAAGGCAGAAACTGTTGAGAGCGTACCTCACGTTGACTTTACCGGCCCTAGCTTCATGGCTTATGCCTGGCTTGGTGGTGCCTACGTTCTTGGTGGCCTTATCTTAATTTTCACTGGCTGTATCCGCTTCCAAGTTCCTTTAGCTTTCTTGGGCGCAGTGGCAGCAACTGCCGCTATTTGGCATCACTATGATCCAGCCTTATCTATTACTACTGTAGAACACTTACTCATGGGCGGTACCATGTTAGGTGCTTTCTACATCATCACTGATCCAGTTACTACCTGTGGCACCTTTAAAGGACGCATTATTCTCTCTGCATTTATTGGTGTCTTAGCTGTAATCATGCGTATCAATGGTAGCTACTCAGACTCTATTGCCTTTGCCGTTATGCTGGGCAACTGTTTAGCCCCACTCATGGATGTTATGACCAAGCGTCGTCCATTTGGTATTGGATATCGCACAGGAGGTCTTGATTAACCATGTTTAACTCACAACCAAACGCCCGCGCCATTTTCTCCGGCATTAGCTTAGCGGTAATTGCCGTGTTATGTACCGCTGGTGTGCTCTATGTTCAGGCTGATACTGAAGAGCATATCCAAGCTAATCGTGTACGCTATGAGCAAGAGTTAGTAAACAAGATGCTGCCTAATGCTCAGAAAGAGGCAACAGGCAAGATCACTTACCGTTGCAAGCTTATTTCTGACAAGCTCATTGGTAAGAACATGCGTGCTTATATTGCGCAAGATGAAACTGGCAAGGTACTTGGCTATATCTCCAACTACTCCACCAATCGTGGTTACTCTAATCCACTCATCATGATTGGCGCTGTAGATAGCAATATGCGCATTAGCAAGATTGACTTTATGGTCTCCAAAGAGACCCCTGGTATTGGTGACAAGCTTGATCGCAAGAAAGGCACCTACCTTGATATGTATGACAATCTGAGCATCGATGATGCAAAGTGGGACGTGAAAAAGTTTGGTGGTGATTTTGACTACATCACCGGCGCTACCGTTACCTCAAGAGCGGTTGCTTTAGCCACTCACGATTTTCTCAAGGCCATGCAAAAGATTGACTTTGAGTCACTCAAAGATTGCAAGCCAAGCAATTAATCATATTTGCCAAAGATTTAAAGCTTCAGGCACCGTCAAAACAGTGCCTCAACAAAAGAGACTACATGAATACAAGTAGCTACAAATAGCTGCTAGCAACAGTCTCTAAGAGATTCAAACTATGAAAGATCACATTGAAGTTGAAGGCAAATTACAGCCTGATGCCCCAGTGCAAAAGCAAATCTCGCTGTGGGAGATCTTTATCAAAGGAATTTGGAAAGATAACCCAGGTCTTTGCCAGCTTTTAGGTATGTGCCCACTGCTTGCTGTAACCACCTCAGCTGCTAATGCCTTAGGCTTAGGTATAGCTACTATCTTAGTTATGGTACTAAGCTCTATGGTTATCTCCATCATCCGTAAGGTAGTGGTACAAGAGATTCGTATCCCAATCTATGTAGTGGTGATCGCTTCTTTAGTAACTGCAGTTCGCTTTGAGATTGAGGCCCACTTCCCTGAGCTCTATCAACAACTTGGCATATACTTAGCCCTGATTGTTACTAACTGTATCATCATGGGTCGCGCTGAGGCCTTTGCTGGCAAGAATAATCTCTTACGCTCCACCGTTGATGCCATTGCTTGTGGTATCGGCTTTACCTTAGTTCTTTTTGCGCTTGGTGCTATTCGTGAGATCTTAGGTAGCGGCACCCTCTTTGTTGGTGCGGCTGACTTACTTGGTCCATGGGCAAAAGATCTTGAAGTACACCTTTACAACCAAGACTTCTCAGTGCTGATAGCTATTTTGCCTCCGGGAGGCTTCTTTGTTTTAGCCTTCTTAATTGCTGGCAAGAACTACCTTGATACCCGATCAGAGCGTATTGCTAAAAAGAAGGCACGCATCAGATCAGTCAACATCTAATACCTTGTCCTTAATGCATAGTATCTAATGCGTTAGCAACCACCTTAGCATCTAATGCGTTGGACCCTTGCTTAGCATCTAATGCGTTGGTACCCACCTTAGCATCTAAGGTTGCCAAATAAACACTCTTCTAAATGCCGCTTTAATAGCGGCATTTTGCTATCCCCACCGCTAAGACCAACATAATCTAATCTTTTCCTCACCATAGTCTTAGCAACAGCATGCTCTTAGCAGCAAGCTCACATCAAAATACAAAATCTAACAAACACTGATTTAAAAGTGTTGTCATACAATTACAATAAAGTTAACAAAACTATCAACTACCGCAAAAACCCATAGCGTGCTTACTAATGAGAGTTGTTGTGGCAAAAACCATAAATTTGCAGAAAGTCTTTTTGCACTTGATAATCATTATCATTTTATTTGCGTACAATGTGCACACGATCAAACTTTGATAGTTTAATCGCAGTGGCAAAAATGGTATGTCATACAAATAGCATATTCTTGTAGATAGTATGGTTAGCAACAGCTAATCATATTCATTCAAACCATCTACGTGCCATTAAAGTACCGATCTAAACTACTGATCCCGAAACATATGGCGCTGCTTTTACCATCGGGTTTTCAGGCTGGAGAACACCATTCTATGGTTCAGACAAAGACTCTTATCGGCTCGCTATTAGTACTCCTTGCTCTGGGTACTGTATACGCTTGGTCATTATTCAACCTACCTCTTAGTCAAAAGTACAACCTTGATATCGGCGTAATCGCATTTACTTTCGGTATCATGACCCTCTTTATCGCCGTAGGCTCCCTGTGCTCTGGCTTCTTAAAGCTGCGCATTGGTATGACCAACGTAGTTGCATTAAGTGCAGTGTGCTGTGGTCTTGGTTTACTCGGTGCTGCGTTTGCTCCAAACGTTATCGTTCTATATGTTTGCGCAGGTGCACTGCTTGGCTTTGGTGATGGCCTTGGCTATATGCTGGTGTTAACTAACTGCGTTAAGTTTTTCCCAAAGCATAAGGGTTTAGTATCCGCCCTGTGTATCGGTGCTTATGGCTTAGGCTCTCTGATCTTTAAGACCATTGATAGCTACATGCTCACTAACTACACTCTTGAGACTGCCGTCCTTAACTGGGGCGTCATCATGACTGCAGTAGTAACCTTAGGTGCTATCTTAATTTACGATGCCATGAAGTATATTAACACCACCTCTTCTGCAGCATCTAAACGTGAATACGACCTGCATTCAGCTATCAGAACTCTGCCATACTGGCTCTTATCAGTCATGTTCTTTATTGACTGCATGGTTGGCCTGTACATCATTGGTGTGGCTTCAAACTTAGGTACTGCACTGCTTGATATGAGCTTATCTGACGCAGCCACTGCAGTTTCAGTAGTTGCCATTGCTAACATCGCTGGCCGTCTTATCATGGGCGCACTTTCTGACAAGATGCCACGCATCCGCCTGATTACCTTTGATCAGATCTTGTCATTAGTTGCTACCGTAATGTTAGTAGCTATTCCTTTAAACTCTACTTTGTTCTTTACCGCAATCGCTCTGATCGCTTTCTCATTTGGCGGTACTTTAACTATCTACCCATCTATCATTAGCGATTACTTCGGTATTAGAAATCTTGCTAAGAACTATGGCCTGCTCTATTTAGGCTTCGGTATCGGCTCTCTCTTTGGTTACGTTGTTGCCTACATCTTCGGTTCATACTATTTGACCTTCATTCTGATGTCAGGCATGATCATCGTAGCTATCGTCGCCTCTTTAATGGTTAAGCTACCTGCTGAGCTTGCCGAGAGCCACAAGGAACTCGTAAGAACCAATAAGATTCGTACCGCAGAGGAAGCCGCATCTGCAGCTGCTGCCGCTTGGAAGATCGCCTCTAATGCCTTTGAGGCTCCATCTTGCCCAGTTACCTTAGGTAAGGGCCACTCCTCCAATCCAGCCGATGCAAAGGAGTCATCTAAGGCCGAAGAAGACAACAAGACAGCCACAGCCTCTACAGAAGCAACTTCTGCAAGCAATAGCGACGATCTAACCGTAGAGTCTTTAAACAATTCAAACACTCAGGCAGCAGAGAACACTACCTCTTCAAAGCCTGCATCTAAGATCTAAGATAACACTTACTCTTAGATAACCCCATTTCAAAGGCAGCTTCGGCTGCCTTTTTCATATCCAACGATCCTGCCTCACGATCTCAACCCATGATCTCATCTAGCGATCTCAACCCACAATCCACCCTCACGATCCCACCTCGCGATCTCAACTCACGAGCCCTAGTCGTGATCTTTACTTACAAACCACCACAAAATAACAGCCATTTTAATAACTTTTGATCGCTCATAAAGCCTTATGCAACAAGGCTTGCCGCTAATTTAACCTCTCAGAAATTTTCTTTACCCAGGCGGCAAAAACGGCCAAGAACTCTATACACTACACAATCAAATTTTCACATCATAGGCTATTACGAATAGCCTTTGTACACCCGACTTAACAGTAAAGCCATAAATAAAACCGCATTTACAAGCCAACCATAAACAAAACCTAATTAATTCTTAATAAATATTTTCTTTAAATGGCACACCCGTTGCTCAATACAGGTCATACAGCAAACGCTCAGGAGAGCATGTTGATTTTTATTCGAGCTATCAGCTCGACTCAGTTAAGAATTTTCGAGGTTTTACTCATGTTTGGCATTTCAGTCAGCGGTATTAAGAACTCACAGAAGCACATCGATGTGACTTCCAACAATATCGCCAATACCAATTCTTACGGCTTCAAGAAGTCACGTGCTGAGTTTGCTGATGTTTACGCAAACAGCGTATTTACTAATTCCAAGACAAACTCCGGCATGGGTGTACAGAACACTGTAGTTTCCCAGCAGTTTGCTCAAGGCGCTCTGTCAGGTGACACTGGTAATCCACTGGATATGGCTATCCAGGGTAACGGCTTCTTCGTACTTGAAGGCCCAGGCTCTAACGCACAGACTTTCACCCGTAATGGTGCTTTCCAGATTAACAAGGAAGGCTTCGTAGTTACCGCTATGGGCGACTACCTCCAGGGTTGGGATGTTAACCCAGATGGTACTACCACCTCTTTAGATCTGAGCAACACTCACAACATTCAGCTCCCAGCTGATACTGGTGCTCCTCAGATGTCCACCAACGTGTCAATTGGTGTTAACTTACCTGCTGATAAAGATCCTATAGTCTCTAAGACACCGACAGATGATCCTTGGGTTGCTGGACCAAACAATACATTTACACAAGATCAGCAAGAACAGGCAAAATACGGCCTATATCGCAAGGCAGATGGTTCTATTACTGACAAACCTGATGATGCGACTTGTAAGCAATATTTTTCCGAGTTTGATCCAGATAATGCTAGCACATATACAGCATCTACCTCTCAGACCATTCATGATTCATTAGGCCGTGCTCATACCTTGACATACTATATGATCAAGAATGGCCCTGATGCAAAGGATTCTAACAACACTAACTGGACAGTTATCCCTTATGTAGATGGTGAGCCTGTAGATGTCGCTGGAAAGCCTGGAGGAAAGTGGGATCAAAATCCTGTTGCCGTCACTGTAACAGGCAAATCTTCCATTTCTGGCTCAAACCTATTTGGTTTCCAACTTAAATTTAATGCCTCAGGTGAGGTGATTGGCCGTGTTCCGGAAAAGGTTGAGCTTGTTAACTTCGGCGAAGGCGATGGAGTTGGAAATAAACTAAATAATAGCATTCGCCATAGTTTATTCGGCTATCCAGGTGGTCAAGGCAATCAACAAACTGGTACCATAACAGGTGTAACTGATCCAACCTTTACTACCGTAGATAAGTATAAGGGTAAAGGAGATGGCTCATTACATACAGCTATCGGTCAGGGTGTAGATCCTGCTCAACATTTAAACATTCAGTTTGGCGCTAGTCAGTATGGTTCTTCTAACTTCTCTGTGAGTCAGGCTCCTACTAACGATGGTTATGCAACTGGTATTCTCATCGGCATGTCCGTTGATGAGAACGGTATCATCCAGTGTGAGTACTCTAACGGTCAGGTTAAGAACATTGCTAAAGTTGCAATGGCAGACTTTGCTAACCAGCAAGGTTTAACCAAGATTGGTGATACCCAGTGGAAGCAGTCTAATGCATCCGGCGAGGCTATTGCTAAGGAAGCTAACTCAGGTTCAGCTGGCTCCATTAAGGGCTCTAACCTCGAGCTGTCCAATGTTGATCTTACCAATGAGTTAGTAGAACTCATTACTGCTCAGCGTAACTATCAGGCCAATGCACAGTCTCTACAGACTCAGAATACTGTAATGGATAGCATCCTTAATATCCGTTAATATTTAACTTTTTCCGAACATAACTTAAAGCCGAGCATTTGCTCGGCTTTTTTGTACGTCAACCTCTCAGTGGCATGACGAATGCTTGTATCTATAAAAGTCCTTTTAAACTTGATATAAATCAAGTTTATAACAATATACTCTGTGAGTTATTGGGGCTAGAGGAGAATAGAAAATGTTCGGAATTTCAGTTAGTGGTATTAAGAACTCACAGAAGCACATTGATGTGACTTCTAACAATATCTCTAATACCAATTCTTACGGCTTCAAGAAGTCACGTGCAGAGTTTGCCGATGTTTATGCAAACAGTGTATTTACGAACTCTAAGACCAACTCAGGTATGGGTGTACAGAACACTGTAGTATCACAGCAGTTTGTTCAAGGTGCACTGTCAGGAGACACCGGCAATCCTCTGGATATGGCTATCCAGGGTAACGGCTTCTTTGTACTTGAAGGCCCAGGCTCTAACGCACAGACCTTTACTCGTAACGGAGCATTCCAAATCAACAAGGAAGGCTTTGTAGTTACTGCTATGGGGGATTACCTCCAAGGTTGGGACGTAAACCCTGATGGCACCACGACCTCACTAGATCTGAGCAATACTCACAACATCCGTCTTCCAGCTGATACTGGTGCACCACAGATGTCCACCAATGTATCCATAGGCGTAAATCTACCTGCGGACAAACCAGCGCACAAGCCTATTCACATCACTGGCAAAGATCCTTGGACAGGACAGGATTTTCCTCAAAACCCAGCACCACCTGCTGCACCAACCCACCTTCCTGAATACGGAGTATACCGTGATGCAACGGGCAAAGTGCTTGAAAATGGCAATGGTCAAGTACCTCAGAATGCCAAGATGTTGCAGTACTACTTAGATTTTGATCCTAAGAATGCGTCAACATATGATGCATCAACATCTCAGACCATTCATGACTCCTTGGGTCGTGCTCACACATTGACATACTACATGATCAAGACTGGCCCTGATGTTAAGGATTCCAATAACACCAACTGGACAGTTATTCCTTACGTAGACGGTCATCCTGCTGATGTTGCCGGTGCAGGATTAGCCGGTACAACAACATATAAAGATAACCCGGTTGTAGTATCTGTTCCTGACGGCAAATCAACGATTTCTAAATCAAATCTATTTGGTTTTCAGTTAACCTTTAGCCCATCTGGTGAAGTGGTTCAGCAAATACCTCCTAAGGTTGAGTTAGTTAATCCACCTGAGGGCATGGCCCTTGATGCAAAAATTCCGTCTAGCCTAAGACAGACTTTATTTGGCAATCCTAATGCACCAGCAGCAGGTGGTAACAACACCGGTATTCTGAATCAAGGTAATGCCAATATCAAAGACGAAACCTTTGACCGAAAAGGTCAAGAGGGCCAGATTGGCACACTGCATAGTGCATTAGGACAAGGTGTTGATCCAGCTCAACACCTAAATATTCAATTTGCAGCATCCCAGTACGGCTCTTCAAATTTCTCTGTAAGTCAGGCTCCAACTAACGATGGCTATGCAACTGGTATTCTCATTGGTATGTCTGTTGATGAGAACGGCATCATTCAGTGTGAGTACTCTAATGGCCAAGTTAAGAATATTGCAAAAGTTGCCATGGCAGACTTTGCCAACCAACAAGGCTTAACTAAGATTGGTGATACTCAGTGGAAGCAGTCTAACGCCTCTGGCGAGGCTATTGCCAAGGAAGCAAACTCAGGATCTGCGGGTTCTATTAAAGGCGCAAACCTTGAGCTTTCCAACGTTGACTTGACCAACGAGCTAGTTGAGCTTATTACAGCTCAGCGTAACTATCAGGCAAACGCACAGTCACTGCAAACTCAGAATACTGTAATGGACAGCATCCTGAACATTCGCTAAGTTAGTTTTTTTTAACTCCAGCATAGCTAGCGCCGGGTTCATCCCGGCGTTTTTGTTTGTTGTATTTTTTATTGAACTTGGCATATGTATTGCTATTAAATTTACAGTATTAAGGACGGTTTTTAGCCTTTGTAGGCTATCAACTTTAGTGTAGAGACCTACACGGACTAAAACTGTACTATATTTGGAGCTAATGTCATGTTTGGAATTTCAGTTAGCGGTATTAAGAACTCCCAGAAGCACATTGATGTGACTTCTAATAACATCTCTAATACCAATTCTTACGGCTTTAAGAAGTCACGTGCAGAGTTTGCTGATGTTTACGCAAACAGCGTATTCACAAACTCTAAGACCAATTCAGGCATGGGTGTTCAGAACACTGTAGTATCACAGCAGTTTGTTCAAGGTGCACTTTCAGGCGATACTGGCAACCCATTGGATATGGCTATCCAAGGTAACGGCTTCTTTGTTCTTGAAGGTCCAGGCTCTGACGCACAGACTTTCACCCGTAATGGTGCTTTCCAGATTAACAAGGAAGGCTTCGTAGTTACTGCTATGGGCGACTACCTCCAGGGTTGGGATGTTAACCCAGATGGTACTACCACATCTTTAGATCTGAGCAACACCCACAACATTAAGCTTCCAGCTGATACTGGTGCTCCACAGATGTCCACCAATGTATCCATTGGTGTTAACTTACCTGCTGACAAGCCAGCATTCACACCACAAGGTGTTAAGGAAGATCCATGGGATCAAAATGGTGCTGAAATTACAGCAGATAATGCAAAATACGGCGTTCTTCGAGGCGAGAATGGCAATGTACTACCAGCAAATCAGGCTGATCAAGCAAGAGTAAAACAGTACTTCCTAAATTTTGATCCTAAAGATGCAAGTACTTACACAGCTTCAACTTCACAGACTATCCATGACTCTTTAGGTCGTGCTCATACATTGACTTATTACATGATTAAGACTGGCCCTGATGCAGATAAGTCAAACAATACTAATTGGACAGTTATTCCTTTTGTTGATGGAAAACCAGCTGACGTAGCAGGTGACCCTGCTGCAAAATGGGACAAAAACCCAATTGCTATCACAGTACCTGATGGAAAGTCAACTGTTTCTGGTGCCAACTTCTTTGGTTTTCAACTTACATTTAACGCATCTGGCGAAGTAATTGGCCGCATTCCAGAGAAAGTTGAGCTTGTAAACTTCGGCGAAAAAGATGCGGCAGGCGATCCACTAAAGAACAGTCTGCGCCATCATTTCTTTGGATATCCAGGTGGTAATGCTGGTAGTATTGCAAACAGAGATGATCCAACATTTGAAAATGATGCAAATAATACAGGTAAGAAGCCTTTATTCCCAGGCGACGGCTCTTTACACACAGCAATTGGTCAGGGTGTAGATCCTCATCAGCATCTGAATATTCAGTTTGCTGCTAGCCAGTACGGTTCTTCTAACTTCTCTGTAAGTCAGGCTCCTACTAATGATGGCTATGCAACTGGTATTCTCATTGGTATGTCCGTTGATGAGAACGGCATTATTCAGTGTGAGTACTCCAATGGCCAGGTTAAGAACATTGCTAAGGTTGCCATGGCAGACTTTGCTAACCAGCAGGGCTTAACCAAGATTGGTGATACTCAGTGGAAGCAGTCTAATGCATCTGGTGAGGCTATCGCTAAGGAAGCTAACTCAGGTTCTGCAGGCTCAATTAAGGGCTCTAACCTCGAGCTTTCTAACGTTGATCTTACCAACGAGTTAGTTGAGCTCATTACAGCACAGCGTAACTATCAGGCTAACGCACAGTCTCTGCAGACTCAGAACACTGTAATGGATAGCATCCTGAATATCCGTTAATAATAAGCTTTCATTTCCAACATGACTTCACGCCGGGCCCTGCCCGGCGTTTTTATTTGGCGTGATAAAAGTCGCTGGCGTTTTATGATTTTTCTGGACGCAAGAAAGCTGGTCATAGCAAAATGACTTAGATCTGCTTTGTGGTAGATGGGATTTGTTTTGATGAGGATTTGGAGATAACAAAGGGGCTTCAGGGCAGGATACCCTGGTGGAGCCCTTTTGCTTACTTGCTGCTAGGAGCAAGGCAATAATATGTTGATGCCGTTGATTGTGGGAGCTCATGGTTTATTGATGAGCTGTGACGGCATGAAGCTACTGTGGGTAGCATGCTGTTGCGATGCTACGTAGCTTGGTCTTAAATTAAGACTTGTAGGTTTCGTTGTAGGTTGGAACGAAACGGAGCTCAAGCTTGTGGCCTAAGCAAGCGGCAACCTTCTGAATGGTAGCGATAGAAGGATTGATGATGCCATTCTCGATCTTGGAGAGATTAGACTGGTTTACACCACTCATCTTGGATAACTCACGCTGGCTGATGTTTAAAGACTTGCGAGTGTAGTGGATGAAGTTCTTGAGCTGAACTTCTGGAGTAGCACCAAGTGAGCGCTGAGCAGCTGCAGAAGCGGCTAATGCACGAGCACGAGCAGCAGCGGCCTGAGCGGCAGAAGTGCCGTAAGGCTGGGAGCTTAAGTTGCTATTGTTGTAAACAGTAGTTGGGTGTGCAGAAGCAGTTGAAGTTGATGGATTCATAGCGCTGCGCTGTGCGACTGCACGCTGCTGATATCCGTACTGCTGATACTGCTGAGTCATCTCTTGTCTCCGTTTAGATGTAATGTCGAGTCAGCGCTAACCTATCTTACCAATCTACAGAGTCCAATTATCCACCGCCTATCTTTGAGTATTTGCCTCGATGCGGTAGCGTATTCACCTTGCGCGAGAATCAACAAACAAAAGCAATAGCGTGTCACTTAACTAGTAAGCAACCTAGATTACTCTTTTATCTGATTAATTGATTTCTCTTAGCTGACTTTCTTATCAGCTGATGCTTTGTAATCCACCATGCTGCGGTGCAAGGGATTGCATAAAGTGGCAGAGCACTAGGCTAGAGGTACAAGTTTTACACCGTAGCACACGGTTACTTTACTTAGCTAGTGGTTACACGTAAGAGCCTTAGCTCATAACTCTGTATATTAGTACGACAAGTTAGTCTTAGAAGTTCAATACTGTATTTACTTGGTTTGAGTCTAAATCGCAGTGCATTTAGTTAAACAAAAAAGCCGAGTCTAAACAGCACTCGGCAGCTGTGCCTTCGTAAGGTAAATAGTATGTAACAAAAAACCTCATAGCAGGCTTTGCAATCACATTTAACTATTTGAAAGCACATTAGTTTGCCAACACATGTCTTCTTTTGTGACCTTATGTTTGGCACTTACATGGTTACTAAAATAGCTTTGATTCAGTCAAACACTAAAAGAATAACTGTCATTTTTAACCGTATCTTGCCTAAGGTTGCGACCATAGGCTGCCGTACGCATAAATCCATTTGCCTGCACCTTCCATAAACTTCTTTATAGAGGTATTTAGACCCTGATCTATTGCGTGGGATACTCGTCAAAAATTTTGTATGAATCTTATCACAAAATTTACGTTTTACTTATGTTAGGAACATAAAAAATATGGCGCAATCACCATTGCCAAAAGTCACAAAATGAGCTATGAGGATAAGATACTAGATTTTCACAAATTGATGCTTATAAAAGACAAATGGCCAATCTATCGTATTTAAGCTCAATAGACTGGCCATTTTGAGTGTTTAGATTATGTAGTTATGCTAAAAACTAGATACAACTACACTCATACTGTATTTGATTTTGAGTAAAAATTTCAAAGTCGTGCTAACTCTTGTCTTCCTTTATTGGAGTGATAACAGTTGAGCTAACTTTTGTCTTCAGTTGTAGGAACGATAACAGCTGCAAAATCTTTCTTATTGCTAGTAACTGAAACCTCAGCAAAGCCATCTTTTTCAATTACTGGACTTACAATGGCATCAGGAGCTAATGCGTCTACAGTTTTAGCATTTTTCTCATTGCCATTATCAGACTCTTTGAGAATCTGCTCTTTGAGCTGCTCAATAGTTTCAAGAGGCTTATCATCCTTAGCTTTAAGATCGCCTTCAAGATCAGCTTCATCAGCTAGTGGCTTGTGAGAGTCATCGACTTCTTCGCTTGTAATCATGTCAGAGTCAGTTATGTCTCCCTTAACTTTAGAGACCTCAGTGAGCAACGCCTTCATCTGAGTGATACGCTCCTTTGGCGCATCGGCAATAGATGAATCAATACCGTAGGCATAAAGGCTTGAGTGATATACTGACTCTTGATCATCCTCGGCTCGTGCTATCAGCTCATCGATATTGCTAGAGTCTGACTCATTAGAATCATCCATGTTCGAGATTAACTGCAAAGGAGCAACATCGGAATCTTCTTGTGAAGCTTCCTCATCAACCTTGTTCTCCACACTCTTATCGACGAAACTAGTATAAGTTGCAATCGGGCCTTGAATATCGCTGTCAACTAAAGCTGAGTCAGCTTCACTCATAACATCAAATGGTCTAGATTCAGCGATCTTTTGTTTGATGTTACTGAGCTCTTCGATTGATTCTGATGCTTTTTTAGGCTCGCTCTTTGTAACCTCTTCAGTATCTGTATCTTCTGATGGCAGATCAAACTCGAACGCCTGATTGTAATCAGAACTCTCAGCTTCAACTGAGTGCGCATTTACGCTTGAAGATCTTTGACAGCGAGTTTTAGAGATATCATTTGCAGGACGGCCAGTGGCAATAGAGAGCACTGCATCAACTAACTGCTTGTCATCGATAGAATCATCATCGTTTTGTGCAACCTTATCATCATCGCCATGAACGTCAGATGATTCTTTTTGCTCTTTTTCTCGTCTCTTTTGGTTCTCAAAATACTCAAAGCCGTCAAGCCAGCCATAGCTATGGACATTAGTAATGTCATCGCTTTGCGACTCTTTAGATTCTTCCTCGTCAGAGAGAAATTTTCTAGTCTCATCTAAGTAGGTAGCTGCCTCTTCATCTGATAAATATGATGAAGTGGAACTATCTTGACTATCAGACTTTAAATTGCCAGCATTGTATTCATCATCTTCTCCAACATTTAGACTATTAGAAGATGCATTGACGTTGGCCGCAACTAAGCTTGATAACGCAGCTGCAGCACTCGCTGAACTAGCATTAGCATTATCTGAACTAGAGCTTTCATTGGCCTTAGCTGAAGTATTTTGTTCTGATGATGCACTTGCATCGGCTACTTCATCATTGCTAGATGCATCAGTATTGTCACCACTGATATTTACTGCGCAGAAAAGCTTATCGTCAGCATGCTCAATGGAGATGTCGTTATGAGTAGCCTCTTCTAAGACCTCTCCCTCAACATTGTTGTAAATGCAAACGCAGTTACGTCCAGAATTCTTAGCGTTATATAAAGCCTTGTCTGCTTGCTTAATCAGATCGTTGATGCGGTACTGATTTTCTGAAGTAGTAACCGTAGACAGACCCACAGAGATCGTAACTAAGCCAGATTCTGCGCCCTTGTTTATCAGCTTTAATGAGGCAATACGCTTACACAGACGATCGGCGATCTTGTATGCATTCTGAGTATTTACATCAGACAAGATAATACAGAACTCTTCACCACCGTATCTAAACACTAAGTCTTTCTTAGCTAAGTTAGAGTGGAGAGTCTGAGCTACAGCAAATAACACCTCATCACCGCACTGGTGACCCATGGAGTCATTGAGCTTCTTAAAGAAGTCAATATCCACCATTAAAATAGCAAAAGATGCTGGCGTTGAATTGCCGATCTCTTTGACTAAAGCATTGAGGCTGCCACGGTTAAATACCTTGGTTAAACCATCGTACTTAGAGTGAATAACCAGCTCTTCATAACGCTGCTTTAAATGACTCTCATTTTGCTTAATCGCACTGTAATCATCAAAGATCTGAGGCAGTACATCAATAACCTCACGGATCTCAAGTAAGTGATCTTTCTTGAAGAACCCTGAGTAAGCTGCGATCTCAATCTTCTTGGTGTAACGGAATCTAATTAACAAGTGAGCAATGGTCTGCAGTGGCTCAATAATGCGACGCTTAATCAAGAACATGATGAGCCAGAAACCAATAACAGAGAATAATAAAGTTCCAACCATCATTGGCTTAATTTCAGATGCTAAAGAGGTAATTTCTCTAAGATCCTTATGCAGCTCTTTGATACCACTTACTGTGTACGCCTCTGAAAGGGCATCAACCTTCATACGTGCAGAATTAATGTCCTGCACAAAGCTCTCTTGCAGACGTAAATAGATATCCCACAGAGGTAAGAAGCGCTCAAACTCACGCTCGTAATAGCCGAGCATTTTAAGATTGTGGTTTCTTATTTTTCTGATGTGCTTAACTTCTTCACGAATGGTTGGTTTAACGTTAGTCAAGGAGCGATCTTGCGCAATGACAGAAGCCTCTTCCTCGGTTAGTCCAACTTCATCCATGCCAGTAGCAAGCTGCTCAATTGATGATGTTGTCTTAGTATCTGACATTTCTTGAACTTTACCATGAGAGGCAATTGTGTCAGCCATAACAGTGGCATCATTCTTAGCATTAGCCTTTGCTGCTGCATTTACAGAGTTAGCAATACGTCCATCAATAGCCCCCTCAGATGATTCCATAATGGACTTTAGCTGAGTGGTGTAGAGCACATCATCCTTGTAAGTCTTCTTACCGGCATATGGTGATGATGCATATGGGCCTACGCTATTATCCTCTTTGACATTGTCTACAGATGCATCGTTTGACTCGACATTCTTGGTATTAGCTTGTGCATCACGAATGGCGGCTGCCTGAGCATCTTTGAAGTCGTTTCCATACTGCTCAATGCGGTTGGAGAAATCATCTGGCTGATGCTTGTTGTTTTCATTTACAAACTCATAGAGCTCTTTTTGGCTTTGTAGATCAAAGTGATCCTTGTGCTCATTGAGCTGCAGTAAAGCCTGATTTAAAAGCTTATTAATACGGTCTGCTTTATCAGTGAACTTTTGAGGCTCTTGAGGGTTTTCATTTAAGAAACCAACAAGATCAAACTTCGAGCTAAAACGTTCAGTTAACATAGCGATGTTATCAGCATGGAAGTCTGCAAGCTCACGCTTATACGCACTGGTCTGATAAAGATCTAAATAACTAGCAACAGTTTGCTCATACTCAGGGAAGAGATATGGCTGATCGGACACGATGAGATACATCAACATGTCCATATAGTGAAGGGAATTGTGGACAGTAGCTCTAACTTCATCAAGCTGATTACGTAACTTCCACAAACGGTTAACCTCTAAGCGAAGATCATGACTAAGCTTAGCAAAGTTATCGCGATTGAAAATGGAGGCCTCATCTAAAATCTTTACTGCACCAATATAAGCTTGGGTGCAATGATTCTTATCGACTGATGAGGTCATGATGTCGATATTGAGCTTAAGCTGCAGCAGGTTTACCGAGCCCTTTTGCATCTTCTCAATATTAGGAATAGCTTGATCTACAAGCAGCACAGACTTGTCCTGGATCTTAACCATGTCAAGATACAGTACCAAAATCAGCACGCCAGACATGATCATTATAGGAATAATGAACACTCTGCTCAGATCTCTAATCTTGTTAATCTTCAGAAATCTGTTCAAGCCAATATCTCCGCAAAAGGTGTCAACGACTCACTTTCACACAAGTGAGCCTCAATCCTACTAGCTAGCGCAATAAGTATTGAGGTTAAATCTTTAGACAGCGCTCTTCATCCACGCCATCAAGTTAAAAAAACGAATAAGCTTTTAAATCACAAGCATATGATGATTGTCTTAACCTAACTTAAACCATTCAAGTTAAGACAGATACTCAAAATTGTTTAAACAACATGATTGCCACAATTTAAACAGCACTTACGGCAACTCTTATTTACAAACTATAGCGTTAAATATCTTGTTAGCTATAAAAAGAGCGCAGTAAAACACTTTAATCATACACAAATCAAGTAATTTGCACTGAGCGCTATGCCACATCTAGCAAAAATCTTTGCTATGCAAAATATAGCCATCAACAAAAGGTGCATTTTATCCTATTTGTCGATTGTTAGCCTATTCACAAACACAACAAATTGCCCCATCATACTTACAAATCTAGCCAGTTCTAGCCTGCCACAGCGCCCGCACCGCAATTCAGCTCAACCTCGATGTGGCTAGTCTTCTTAAGATTGCCAATGCAATTGAGCTAAAGGCTGATGGCGTGTTGAAAGCTAGATGATTCAGAAATAGAGTTGGCTTAAGGGGTGTTGCTCAAATCGGGACTTTTGAAGTTGTAGGCCTTGATAGCGGCCAAAGATCGCGCAGCCTTGGATTAAGTTAGCCTTAGCCAAAATTCGCGCACCTTGGCTTAAGTTAGCCTTAGCCAAGCTACGATATAGCATTTCCCCTGCTAGGTTCAGAGTAGGCCTAACATAAGCATTGGTAGAGCATTTAACGTTGCACTCTAATGCGGAGGTAAGGCTGCTCTCTTGCTATTGCTGTTTGTTATGAGTGATGTGATTTAAACTAGGACTTGCCTTCGCTTTTAACAAAAGCTGCAAAGCTTTCTGGATCCATCATGCGCTTAGGAGTGATGTAACCATCCTCGCTTAAATAGCATACGCCCATGAAGTAGCCGTTGTAGCGAACCTGGAAGATGTCATTTGCCTTGAGTCCGCCCTCTGGCAGGGTGCATAAAGATAAGTCTTTGCCCTGCTTCATACCATGGCTTAATGGATCAGCCATGGATAGTGGAATATGAACCTTAGGCAGATTGTTTAAGGCCTCATCTACTGGAATGAGGAGCTTATCAAGCTCACTAAAATCGCTCTTATTCTGACGTGAATCAGCTAACTCTTTGATAGCAGCAAGCTCAGTCATCTTGCCTGCAGGTAAGCCCTCAACGTAAGTGCGACGCAGCATAGTTACGTAAGCACCGCAGCCTAAAGCCTCACCAATATCTGAGACTAAAGTGCGAATGTAAGTGCCCTTTGAGCAGTAGACTTCGATTTTGAAGGTGGTAGCGGTAGTTTCTAAAAGCTTAAGCTCTAAAATCTCAACCTCACGCTTAGGAATCTCGATCTCATCCTCGCGTCCTTGGCGAGCGTACTGATATAAGGCCTTGCCATTAACCTTGATAGCTGAGTAAATTGGTGGGACTTGAGTGATAGTGCCACGAAACTTCTCAAGCACTGACTCAAGACGTTCTAAAGCATCACCAATATCGCGCTCTAAAACAATCTCACCTTCTCTATCACAAGTAGTAGTGGTTTTGCCTAAAGTACCCTCAGCGATATAGCGCTTACGTCCTTCTAAAAAGAAAGAAGAGAACTTAGCAGCATCGCCAAGGCAGATAGGAAGCAGACCTGAGGCTAAAGGATCTAAAGCTCCAGTATGGCCGCCTTTCATAGCTGAGAAGATACCACGGCATTTAACCAATGCGCCTGAAGATGAAATACCCTCTGGCTTATCCAATAAGAAGATGCCGCTAACTTTGCGCTTTGCCATAAAAGAATCACCGCCAAACTGTACAGTTACAAACACAAGAGTAAGGTGCCAAGATTAAAAGACTAGCTAGAGCAATAAGCTCTCTACCTTAGCCCTTAAAAGTCGCCTATTTTAGCATAATGACTCAATTTTTATGCACCAAACACGACTCTAAACTTAGCTCTAAACTACACTACTTTGCCCAACAAACAGCATATAGATCACATAGTACTAGTAGCATTTGAGCTTGGAGGTGCAAAGGTGTTGTATTATGCTAAGTTCTTATTGTATAATTTAAGCATAAGTTTTGCGGGTGCCAGCTCTCTCGTACTTATTCGCAGATCAATTGGTCAGGTCGGGAACGAAGCAGCCAAATTTGTGTAATGAGGTACCGGGATGTAGTTGGTGCCCACCCGCTAAAAAGAAGAACACCTTGGTGTTCTTTTTTCGTTTCTACGCCCTGAAAATCTTATCTTTACTCAAATACCTTTCCTATTCACTACCAGCATCTACAGCTTTAAGTGATTCATCCCCACCCCATCTTATTGCTACTCTTAGCTAAATGCAGCCATTTCTTACCTAGGTAGATCGCTTTACCGCGCTCTTTTGTATAAAGCCTAGCCATATCTCAGCGATTTGAGACGGACTTTGCTATCATAGACATCTTAATGGGCATATATACATGCACTAGTATGTATATTTAGCCGTGGATTTGTAGTCTAACTTTCGTGTTTTAGGTTTGCAGATGAACTCAAATAATTCAGGTAGCAATTCTCATTTGCATGAGGTTATTTTTACTGATCGCCATTACATCAATAAGCTTGATCACCTGACCAAGTTCATCAACTTCTTAGATAAGGCCCCACGTCTGCCATCGCAGAATGTCTTTATGCTCATTCGCCCACGTGGTTTTGGTCTATCACTAGCTAGTGAAGCGATTGAGTCATTATTAATTCGTGACGAGCTCTTAATTGACCACTTAGCCATCAAAGATCCTAATGGCTTTAATGCCGACGATCTTGGCCAATATCCAGTACTCCACTTCTCTTTTGCTATGTCAAAGGCCAATACCTTACAAGCCTTTGCCAAGATGCTTGGTGATACCTTGCAATCTGAGATCTGGGAACACCACATCAAGCTCAAGACCGATGGACGCAATGACTTACGTCGTCAAATGCTGCAGCTTGTTCGCGAGATCAGCGATAAAGAGAAAAGCCCTGTTGTGGTGATCGTCGATAACTACGATGTACCACTATACATGATCTCTGCAATGGAAAAGCCTGACGAGCGTGAACTTGCTAACGCTATGTACTTTGACATGCTCTCAGCCTTCAGACAGGCTGGCGATCGCGTCAAGTTCTGCTTGCTTACTGGCCACGTTAAGTTTGCTCTGTCCAATAATTTCTCTGAAGGTCTGCCACACGTTATCGACTTATCCTTCTCGGATATTGCCTCTGAGATGATGGGCTTTACTATTGAGGAAATCAAAAATACTTATAGTGAAGATATTGCCCGCATTGCCCCGCAGCAAGGTATTACAGCGGCTGAGTATCTTGATGTACTTGAGCATTGCTATGGTGGTTTCGTCTTCTCTGACAAGATGAAAAAGATGCTCTGTCCGCTCTCTGTTACTCGCGCCTTAGATAACGATGGCGATCTTTATGCCTACAGCGGTGACAACAACTACACTTTTGCTCGAGCTGCACTTGACAGAGAAGAGCCAAACTTAGATTGGTTTATTGAAAAGGACGGCCAAGATCAGCTGTATTTAGAGGAAGTCGGCATTTTCCCTCAAGGTAAAGAATTTGGCTCTCTGCTCTTACAGCAAGGCCTCTTCTCATGCAATAAAGTTACTTTCTCCGACCGTGAGCACTCTCTCTCCTGGCGTTATAAATACGGCTTTACTAACGTCGAAATGCGCCGTATTTTCCAAATCCTCACCGGAATCTCATCAGCACAATTACGCGAATTGCCTATCAACACCCGCGTCTACGATGCTGGCGAAGAAGAGTACCTCATCAAGACTGAAGACAAATAATTAAGGCCCACGCAGGGCCTTGTTAAAGTTGCTATCGCTAAGCGATCGCAAGAGATAAAGATCTCTAAAGATCTCAAGCTGCCTAAAACTCTCTCGAGATCAGAGCTCTTCAAGCTACCGGCTCCACACGACCCTTGCCTGGTTGCTAATAGTCCGTGCTTGGCTGTTGCATAGGCTAGGCGTTCAGGACTATTGCTGCGTTTGCTGAGGCTCGGCTTTTACAGTTCTTGTGGTGCTGTTTGAGTCAAGATTGAGATTGCTGCTAGAAACTGCACTATCTGAATTGGCAGCTAAGTCTTGTGACTTGCCTGGCTGACTGGAGCAGGCCATAGTGCTTGCTGGCATGGCAAACTTGCGCATCATCCTACGCTTGGCTGAGACAGTCTGATATGAAGACTTGTCATCTAAAGTGTAAAGATGTGGCTTCTTGCGATGTAAAAACACTCTACCAATGTGATCAGGAATAAAGCACAGACGCTTGTGGCTGACAGCTGCAGTTAAGAAAAAGCGTGGGTTTTCTGAACCAATCTCTTTGTAAATCACTGCATAACGGCAAAAACCATTTTTGCCACGGCCACAAATGATTGAGAAAAGCTGGTAGATATAGTCAATTGGTCGTGTCTTAACATCAAGACACACTACAGCATAAGCCTCAACGCTCAGCGGGGCTGGATCAGACCTGAGCTTGGTGCGTAGAGCAATGTAGTAGCAAAGTCGTAACAGATAGTAGCCAAGATAGACACCAAGAATGCCAACAGTAATAAAGTACATGGCCTTAGTGCTTGAACTAATACCTGCATAGGCTAAAGACCCATCCTCAGCTACAGGAATAGGATTGCCAGGCATGCCTTGAGGCACACTTAAGATCAGCAAGGCAGTAATCAAAACCATGTAGAAAGTTGCGCTGAACTTTCTAGCACAGACGGTATCGATAACATTGTAGTCAAAACGAATACCAGCTTTGATTAGATACGATTGCAGATATGTGTGATCTATGGGTGTCTTTTGCATCGCCAATTTAGTCAAACCTACATATTGCTGTTCTAAACCTACTCAAGAGCATGTGTGGGCTAATTTGTGATAGTGTTGCCCTCAACTTAACCACTCTCAAGTCTAACTTTAGCCGTCAGATTGCGCCTATACAAGCACTGCACGCATGGGCTCGTGCCTGCGCAAGTACTGCATGCACGGGCTCATACCAGCGCAAATACTGCACGCATGGGCTTATGTCTATATAAGCACTGCACGCATGATCTCATACCTGTGCATATTCATATGCAAATGCACATACTCATGCACCTTCACCGCTACGCATTCTTATGCGCCGAATAATCTCAGCTCCTTGAGTGATTAGCATACTAATGCGCTTTATAAGTCCAGCACATTCACGGATCTTCACATGATCTGCATACTCAACATTGATATCATCAAGCTAGGATTAAGTAAGATCAGAGCATTGCATAAGCAGTGTTATGGGTATCTGACGGCAACAAGCATCCTAAATATGATAGCAAAAGACTAAGCTATGAGTGTACTGCAACGATAAAGGTGTACGTTGATTTTCAACTTTAGCTAAAAAGCTACTCAAATATCGGCCTTTCATTAGCCACGCCACGGAGCAGCTCAATAGCTTAGTGCGTCGTATCTTTAGCGTCATAGATAGATATCGTGGCTCACGGTCTTGTAAAAGGCAGTAAGCTAGCTGCATTTTAGATATGCTGCCGCTAGAGATGGCGAAGCTTTGGGGCTACGGTCTCACGTAATTTGTCTCGACGTGGCTGCATCTTTTGAATGCGTGCGAGTGTACGGTTATTAGTGGTATAGCAGAGTCTATAATGAGGCTTGACGATCATGTTGTACTTCAAGCTTCTGTTATGGTTATAGATGTCAGCCTCTTGAAAGCGGCTCTTAAAGAAGTGAGGGACGTAGATATTGAAAGTTGGATGGTCTTGATCTGACAGGCTTACAACTTTCACTTTATCTAAAATACCTGCCGGGGAAAGAATAAAAACCTCGCCATAACTTGGAGTACGTTTTGAGGCGATCATAACTATCTTACACTCAGTAGTGCCTGAGGAAATTTGAGCCATGTCCTCACGCAAATTGATGTAATCACTAACGAGGTTGGCTGGCATAAATAAAATGGCAAAGCCAACAATGAATGCTACAGCCCTGACAATAATAAACAATCCCGAGATACTACTGTTATCGACACCATCGAATAAATCTTTGTACTTCTTCTTACTGGTGTATAAAAAGCACAGCATGACAGCTAGCACCACAGTAATTATGAAGCAGAGCATCCACATGTTATAGCCCTGCAAGATTGTTGTAGTACGGGCCGCTCCGCCTGAGTAGTCTACAAAGAACTTAACTACTGATTCAGAGAGCAGTGCCACTAAGCTGATAAAGAGTACAAACAAAGTCACAAAAGGCATTACAACAGGCTTAATTTGTACAGCTTGTTTGCTCAGCAATAACAGTCCGTGACTGTCTAAACGAGCATACATCAGCTCAGGCTTTTTATTACGATTGGTAAACTCCTCTTGCACACTCTTAGCGTTATTCTTTACGCCCGCTCTTGTTGCCTCACCAATCATGGCAGCTAAGAGGTGACGGGCATCAGTTGACTTACGTGATGTGCCTACATTTAAATGAGTATCGGAAACTGCATCAGATACCATGTGCTGAATCTTCACCTCTCCTTGCATGCTTGATGGCAAGATCATCATTGGCTCGTTAGTTAACAAACCCTCACAATTGACCAAGGCTTGCAGCAAAGAGATAAAGTCACGATCAAGAGGATCAGAAAGATCACGCTTAGCAGATTCTTCATTAATCTGCTTACATAAGACCTGCGCTGCATTGAACTTACGATCAAATACGAGCTTAAAGCCCTCATTGATCATTGGCATATCTGTAAGACGGACTAAATACCCATAGACATTAACGTAAATGTTCTGAGCACTTCTTAATGAGAGGACTTCTTTAAAAGCGGTTTGATATTGGCTAAAGGCTTGATCGTTATTGCGGTTAAAGTCGTAAGTAAAGGTAATAGCCTTGATCTTTCTTAAGAGTCTGGTTTGTTCAAATACCACTATCATCAAGGCAATAAAGGCACCAGAGACAATACCAAGAGCTGAGCTTAAATCGTCTAATAGCTTTACGCCTATACTCGCACCAAAGAGTAATGCACATGCACTAATGGTAGAGAGCTTTTTGTTGCTTTTCGCAAGTAAAAGTCTGTAGATCACATAGCAAAATGCCATGGTGGCGATGGCAAATAAGGCAAAATTGATGGAGGAGTCATGGTTAACTGATTTAAATACATATGGCATGAGTTCTTCTAAGAAGACAATACCCCATATGATGCAGTTGATCAGAAGGACAATCGTCCATAACGCTATTCGCATTTGATCTCCTTGCTAAACAGCTTGACCACATCCCAAGACAAAGTGAATACAAATGTCTGACATTATGAATGACTTTGCAGAATTGTATCTAGTCAAACTAGTCACTTTTGCATAGGAACAACGTTTTTTAGAGCTTTTAAGCCATCCAAAACCATTGTTTTGAATGTAAAACATATTGAGCAAGCACAATATACACGAAATTCTTTGCTTATTAAAATCTAAGGCAAGCTTACTAGCATTGAACTTACCCCGATTCCTTTCTAACCTTAAACCTAAGGCTCAATGTTAGCCTTAACTCGCAACGATTTAAGATAAGTACCATCAAGAATATGCCGCTAGTATGAGCTTAATCACTAGTAATAGCATCAGCATTCTAGACAAAGTATGAGCCCTCTCATGTAATTAACCATTGATCAGTAAATTACTATCCACATAGCGCCCCAATAATGTCCAAATAGACATGGCTAACTGACACCATTTAATAAAAAAACTGGCCCATTCATGTGCCCTGGTAAAGGTAAGTATCCCCATACTCAGCTCTAACAAAAGCCTGTCCTCATCTTTGCCACATGCTTTCTTCTAAACTTACCATCGATCTTTTAATTAGACGGCTACAGCGCATGGATTTGATTGCCCATAGCAATTGCATTAGACGGCTAAAGCCCTTTGCATTTGAGTGCCTACGGCAAAAGCACTAGAGGCTACTTTGTTTGCATTTGATTTGCGATGTTGAGTCGCTGTGCGTGAATATATGTGCTGGTTGGGGCAATGATCTTTTATGCGTTGTCTCTAAAAACAAAAACGGCTGCAGCACTATGTACCGCAACCGTCTTGTGAAATGTCTAGTTAAGCTAGTCTAGCTTTTAAAAGGAAAGATTAGTGCTCTTTAACCTCAACCCAGAACTTTTGCTCTAAATCGTTGAAGAGCTCAGTTGTCTCTTTATTGGACTTAGCAGTCAGTGAGGAGACTACAAAGATAGCAATAGCTGAGAAGATAAAGCCAGGTACTAAAGAGTACAGGCCTAAGAAGCCACCGATTTCCCATACGATAACGGTGATAGCACCCACGGCCATACCGCTAATGGCACCAGCTAAGGTCATACGAGACCAGAATACTGAGATGAGCACGCAAGGGCCGAATGCAGCACCAAAACCTGCCCAGGCATAAGCTACTAAGCGCAGCACGCCAGAGTTTGGATCTAAGGCTAAGCAGTAAGCGATCACAGCAACTAACAGCAGCATGAAACGACCACACCAGACTAACTCTCTTTGAGAAGCCTTTGGACGTAACCAACGACGATAGAAGTCTGCAGTTAAGGTGGTAGATGCAACTAAGAGCTGGCATGAAAGGGTAGACATAATGGCAGCTAAAATGGCTGACAGCAGAATACCGGCGATCCAAGGAGTAAACAGAGTCTGAGTTACGATGATGAAGATCTGCTCAGGATTGTTAATGCTTACCTCAGGATGTTTCATGGAGAAAGCTACACCGTAGTAGCCAATGAGCACAGCACCAATGAGGCATAATGCCATCCAAGTAATGGAGATACGACGAGCATCACCCATACCACGTACGGAACCTGCAGCCATGAAACGCACTAAGATGTGTGGCTGACCTAAGTAACCAAGGCCCCAACCAACTAATGAGATGAAGCCAATGAATGTCATACCCTCAAGGAAGTCATCCATGCTTGCGTCTTTCTGAGCGATCAGAGCATTTGCAGCCTCTAAGCCACCGCAATCCATGATCATAACCATTGGAGTTAAAAGCAGTGCAAAGATCATGAGACTTGCCTGTACAGTATCAGTCCAGCTAACTGCTAAGAAGCCACCAATGAATACATAGAAGATGGTTGAAACTGCACCGATTAACAGAGCATTGTGGTAGTCCATGCCGAAGGTCTGTTCAAACAGACGAGCACCAGAAACCATGCCGGAGGCACAGTAAACCACAAAGAAGATCAGAATGATTAAAGCCGCAATCACAGAGCTGATACGCAGACGATCATTAAAACGTGCAGCTAAATAATCAGGTAAGGTCAAAGCGTCGGATGCATTGGCGGTAAATGAACGTAAACGAGCTGCCACGAACTTCCAGTTACACCATGAGCCCACAGTCAGACCGATTGCAATCCATGCCTCAGACAAGCCTGATAAGAATAACGCTCCGGGCAGGCCCATAAGTAACCAACCTGACATATCCGAAGCACCTGCTGACAGGGCTGTAACAAATCGACCGAGACTTCTGCCGCCTAATACATAGTCGTTGAGCGAATTAGTCATTCGCGCAGCGGCAATGCCAATAATCAGCATGCAGAGGATGTAAACAATGAACGTGGTGGTAGTACTGAACATGAAATCTGCTACGAGCTTAGCTCACCTTGATTACGTTGACCCCAAATCTGTAGAAAAAACAGACACCCAACACTATGCAACTTAACAGCATTATTTGAGCTTATAAATCGCAAAAGCTCCTAATGATAGCAAAATTTGACCTCGATATGCTTGTCAATTCCCTTAATCATTCACAATTAGTGTGCAAAAACCCTAAAACACCCACACCAACCTGCCAATTTGCATCATAAATGCGCAGCTACTCAACCACCACAAAGCCGCAATTTAAGCCTTGTATACAAGTTTAGTGTCATGCTGCAAGTTAAACCTAACAACCCAAACTAAGCAAAGCAGTTAATAACGATAAGCTCTTATTGTTTTTGCTTGTATGAAAAGATCATACTCTCGACTGTAGAGCAATATTGTTGAGGTTAGCTGCAAGACTCAAAAGATGCCATGCCACTGTCTTACGAGCCACCTTTTGTCTAGATTGTAGCTTAGTTGCTGCGGTGAAGTTAAAGGAGCGATGCTTGATGATCGAGGCGCGATGATAGTGATGGTTTGGCTACGGCAATAGACGATAAGCAGCACCTGAAAAGCCTAAGATCGCTTGAGGTACTGCTTCTTGAGAGGGAAGTTATTTTGCTCAGCTTTGCTCGCCTTTGCTCGCCATTGCTAGCCTTTGCTCAGCTTTAACACCTTGGCTCGGTTTGGGTCAGATTTGCTCTGCTTTGCTTTAGTCGCGAATAGAGACTGAGGCTAGACGCTCAAAATAGTCTGGGAAGGTCTTCTTGCAGCAATCAGGATCGTTGATGACTACAGTGCGATCTAATGCAATGAGTGACATGCACATAGCCATACGGTGATCGTTGTAAGTATCAAAATCGATAAGAGTACCTGCCTCTTTTACTTTTTGTACATTTGGTACATTTGCATCGATCTTGATAAAGTCACGCCCCTCATAAACATCGCAACCTAACTTGCGCATTTCATTGGCCATAGCCGCGATACGGTCGGTTTCTTTGACTCGCCAGCTTTCGATATTGCGAATGATGATTGGGCTTGAGGTGAACATGGCCATTGGTACTAAGGTCATGGCAGCATCAGGCATATCATTCATATCGATATCGACGCCACGTAACTTACCTGAAGAGCTTACCTTGATGTAGTCAGATCCCTTTTCTACGATCGCTCCCATGTCCTTGAGCACATCAACAAAGAGCGCATCACCTTGAATCGAATCGCTACCAAAACCAGTTACTTTTACCTCGCCTGCAATAGCAGCTGCAGCTAAGAAGTAAGTTGCACCACTAGCATCACCTTCGACTAAATAAGAGCCTGGTGATTGTAAATGCTGCGGACACACTTCAAAGGATTGGTAATCATTATTCTTAACTAGAACACCAAAGCGCTTTAAGAGCTCACAGGTTAAGTTTACATACGGCTTGGAAATAAGTTCACCCTTAACCTCAAGCACTAACTTGCGGCCAATGAGACTACCAATCATTAATAAAGCAGAAATGAACTGTGACGAGGTATTTCCTGCTACCTCTAACTTAGCTACTTCACATGGCAGATCAAGACGAGATATAAAGTCACTTGATCCGCTGAGCTCGGCAGCAAACTTAGCCTTGTATGGGAATATCTTTGGAGAACCAACTGCAGCTGCAGCCCCAAAGGACATCGATGAGACGAAGGATCCAACACCAGACTTATGCTCACGCAGCACCTGACATAGGCCTTTAATTAAAAGCGGTGGATAGCCATCATTGCCAAGATACTCAATATGAGCGCCTAAAGCTCGTAAAGCATCTACTAAAACTCCGATTGGACGTTCATACATACGAGGCTCACCAGTGAGCTTGTAACAACCGTCACTCAAAGCTAATGCAGCACATAAAGGTCGCATCGCTGTGCCAGCATTACCAAGGAATAGCTCTATAACCTCTTCATTTTCGTTACTAAACAAACCGCCTAGGCCAGTAACACTAAGGGAGGTATTATCTGATTCATCTTCTTGAATCTGCACCCCAAGACGCTTTAACGCAGCGATCATAACTTCGGAGTCATCAGAGCGCAGAATATTAGTAAGTTTAGTAGTACCTTCACTTAAGGCAGCTAACAGTAAAGCACGATTAGTCAGACTCTTAGAACCAATTAGCTTTACCTCACCAGACACTTTAGTGATCTTATCTAAAGTCAGACTTGCACTCATACTTTCACGAAGCTCCTAAGTTAAAACCAACAAGCTACAAAGCTTTAGCCTTTGCTTGCATAAATTTAGTTTAACCTAGAATGGCTTTATCTTGACTTAATGCAGTCAAACAGTGCGCAAGATCTTAGCTGCAGCACACAGGTGCATACAGATAAAGGAAAAGATCAGAGCATAAGGACAGCCCATCTCAACGCTCAAAAGATCTCGTGTCTTCATGTCTTCAACAAAACAACATCACAGATAGCTTAGTCAAACGTTGCTGTCTATGAGATCCCTTCAGAGAAATTGAGACGCAATTGCGATCTTAGAGCTTTAGAAAAGCTTATTTTTAATCGCCCGACAAATGCAGAACATTGGTCAGATGCTGCTTAGAATAGAGACCGTGACCAGAACTAGGCTTAGCAATGTATGAGTATTAGGTCTAAGTATTCACTTTGCTGAGTATTTATAAAAGCCGCTAGGCAAACTATTTTGGCAAGATCACAGCTTTTTCAATAATAATTGAAACTTAAGAACTAACCAAAATGGGACATAACTTAAGAGCAATTTAAGATTAAAAAAAGAGTATGAAATTAGCGCTAGCTTGTTGTTTAAGGACGGTTATGTTTAGAGCGCCAAATCAGTCAGGGATGGATTATATGTATTTAGGAGTGAGTAGATTTGTTTCTAAATAGTGCAAGAACAGCTCTATAAAAACATAATCTTTGAGGGGAGCTTTATTCATAGATACAGCTATTGGAGCAAAAAAAGGATAGAGCGACTTATTCAACCAAATCGTATGACAGGTAGTCGCTCTATCATCTCACATGCTTATGCAGCCATTATATAAGGATTCTCTTAGATTTCAAAGCGATTCTTAAATTCTTTTAGTGTTATGTCTAATAATACGGATTAAACATAGCTAACAAAGCACCATCAGTTGCAGAAATCTCTAGGCTTTACAACCATCAATTTTTAAGCTTTTCACTTGTCACACTGCTGCTATCACAGATTCATAAGGCCCTTATGCATGCGGTTTTAAACATCGTGATCTTGCAATAACTAGACAAAATGTGTATTACAAACTCAACAATGCACGTTACAAAATTTGTCTAGTTCTTAGTAAGAATTGGCACTATTCAATTATGGGATACATATCACAATGGCCTAAAAACCATCCAGAGTGGTGCAACTTCTCAAAAATTGCGCTTGCATTGACAGATGGATCTGACACAGATTTCACACAACCTTTCCGCATTGACAAGAGCAATTGTTCTCACCACACGCCTACACAAAAATTCGCTCAATATGGATTCATGCATAGCGATCAGCATGCTGATCTCAATACAGACAAAGCCACTTAAGACATCTTGTAATGAAAATTCACTCGCTGTGAGCTAGGCGCACTATCAATTACAAAGGCCTCTTTAACCAAGATTTGATATGGAATACGTTGGCATTTGCTCTGATCTTTTAGTCATCAGATGACATGAATGCGACCATGATCTTTTTAGTTGTATGTGGCGGATGGTGCCTCTGATCTTTTTAGTTGTACTTGACGGATGATGCCTCTGATCTTTTTGGCTATGAGATGACGCGCGGTAGCTCTGATCTTTTGGGCTATGAGATGATGGGCTTTTATCTTTTGCTTCAAGGTTTTTGCTTGCTTGCTTTGCTTTAGATATTGCACATACAAAAAGACCGCAAGTGGCTAGAGGTAACTCTAGAGCAAACTTACGGTCTTTTAAGCATAAAGCTTAGTAACTCTGTTAGTGACTAACACAGTTGATCTGTTAGCACTTTAGTAGCGTTGCTGCTATTAAGCACGACGCTCCTGAGAGTCTGGATCGAACTCGTGATCGATGTTCTTAACCTTTGGCTTATTGAGGTTCCAATATGGAGACATCTGACGCAGACGCTCAATGATGCCAGGCAGAACTTCCAGAGTCTTATCGATCTCAGCTTCAGTGGTGAAGCGAGATAAGGAGAAACGAATGGTGCCGTGTGCTGCAGAGAATGGGATACCCATAGCCTGCATAACGTGTGAAGGCTCAAGGCTCTCAGAGGAGCAAGCAGAACCAGAAGAAGCTGCAATGCCGTACTCGTTAAGCATGAGTAAGATTGCCTCACCCTCAACAAACTTAAAGCCGATGTTAACGGTGTTTGGAGTACGGTGAGTGCTATCACCCATAACGATAACTTCAGGAACAGTTGCAACAATGCCCTGCTCAAGCTTATCACGCAGTGCTCTTACACGAGTGTCGAGCTCGTTTAAGTGAGCCTTTGCCAGCTCACAAGCAACGCCTAAACCTACGATGTATGGAACGTTCTCAGTACCAGCACGACGACCACGCTCTTGGTGACCACCATGTAAGTAAGGTAAGAAACGGGTACCACGACGCACGTATAACGCACCAATGCCCTTAGGAGCGTGGAGCTTATGGCCTGAGAATGAGAGCATGCGAACAGCAGTGTTCTTCACGTCTACAGGAATCTTACCCACAGCCTGAACAGCGTCAGAGTGGAATACGATACCTCTATCAGCAGCGATCTGAGATAAGGTAGGAATATCGTAGATGTTACCGGTCTCGTTGTTAGCCCACATGATGGAGGCTAATGCGGTCTTGTCAGTCAGTAAGGAAGCAAACTCATCTGCGTTGAGGTCGCCCTTTGAATCAGCTGAGAGGTACTTAACCTTAACACCACGAGCCTCTAAGAATGAGCAGGTATCAATGATAGCTGGGTGCTCAAGCTTAGTAGTAACGATCTCGTCCTTGTTCTTCTGAGTCCATAAAGAAGTCCATAAAGCGGCGTTATCAGACTCAGATGCGCAGGAGGTGAAGATGATCTCATCTGGATGCTCAGCACCGATAAGATCAGCAACCTGCTCGCGAGCACGCTCAATAGCCTTCTCTACTGGAACACCAAAGCCGTGCTGAGATGAAGGGTTACCGTAGTAAGTAGTGAAGTAAGGCATCATGGCCTCAACTACTTTAGGATCGATCATTGTAGTGGCATTGTTATCCAGGTAAATGCCGTTACCTGCGCCCATGTTCTTGGTATCCATTCTGCAATCCTGCAATGTTACGAGCTAAAAACTGTTTCTTGGCAATAAATACAGATTTAAATCCTTTCTTTTGAGCACTGATAATCCTAATTTTTTGGATCGTGCACATGCCAAGATTTGCCCCTGCAACAAGCTTAGCATTTGTTATAGCTTGGCTTATCAAAGTGAACTAAACAAGTATGCCAACGTTTGATAAATGAAGCTTGTTACGGGAAAAGAGCGCCAATGGCGCTCTTATTTTTGATCTTTAAAGTGATCGCTTATGCACTGATGGTTAAGGAGTCAGCGATATCACCAGCTGAAGCCTTGAGCTTGGACTTGAAGAAGCCTAAGGTCATTTCCTTCATCATGCCATCAGCAATGCTGCCAGAGAACTTGAGCTTAACGTTCTCGCCGTTAATGCCCTGAAGCTCAATCTTGGAGCCATCGGTAAGGCCTGCATTCATCTCCTTGATAACTGCATCAACCTTAGCAAAGTACTGTGAAGAAGTAGTAGCTGCGTCTAAAGATGCTGAGCAACCGCAAGTCTCTTTCTTCTCAGTGGTAGTAGCGATCTTAATACCCTGAACTGGAGTCTGAGCAAAGCCTGGACGTGGTACGCCGCAACGCTCTAAGTCTACCCAAACCTCATCGATAACTTCTTCGATGCGCATGTGGCAGCTCTGGCAACCACCACCGGCCTTGGTGTAGTTGGTAACTTCTTCAACGGTAGTTAAGTGGTTTTCCCAAACTACCTTCTTAATCTTGTTAACACCAACACCGAAGCAATGGCAGATGATCTCGCCATCTTCGTCATGGATGTGCTCGTAGGTCTTGCCGTGGAAGTTTGCAATAGCAGCATCTAAAGCTTCACGGCCCATTACTGAGCAGTGCATCTTTTCAGCAGGTAAACCGCCTAAGTAGTCAGCGATCTGCTGGTTGGTGATCTTCTCGGCCTCTGCTAAGCTCTTGCCGATTAACATCTCAGTTAAAGCTGATGATGATGCAATAGCACTACCGCAACCGTAGGTCTGGAATGCTGCATCTTCAATGATGTTGGTATCGGTGTTGATCTTGAGCATTAAACGCAGTGCGTCACCGCAGATAATCGAGCCCACATCACCGACAGCATTAGCGTCTTCAATAACGCGTGCATTGCGCGGATTGAGGAAATGATCTTTTACTTTATCTGAGTAATCCCACATAGCTTAAAGCCTCGAATTAATTCTTACGGTGGTGAATGAAACGCTTTACAGCGCCGTATAACCAAAAGCAGCTTGTTTATCTAGTTAACAAGGTGTCTTATAGTCGATCCTACTAGATGCATCAAAATGCACAGGTACAAGATTGTAGACCTTTTGGCATATTGATGACAAATATAAGTTGCATCTTAGACAAACTAGCCTTACACAACTTAATAGTCATCCACATCTGACAGTTGCAGACTCACAATCTGAGTAAGTCTTGCCTAACGGATTGCCATTGTACAGGAAAAATCACAATTGTTAGATGCAAAGATTTAGCACTTGCAAATTAGCAATCGCATAAATACCAAAAACAAGCCATTAGTGATCAAAACAAGATCAAGATCACCATATACCGCCACATGCATAAATGCCATTCTTACGGCTTTCTTAGAAAAGTATGAACCATCTCACAAACAACAGCACATGCTAGTGAATCACTTGATAAGTTTTATCCTTTGCAAAAAATAAAACCTACTTTTCTTAGCAAATGAACTCAAACGCTGTGACTACCATTTCATCTCAAGGGCGAATGCTCTAAAAAGAGTATTGGCCATTATTTTTGACCATGGGGCAAAACTTAGCTAAAGGTTTACCATCCTCAATGACTCTTTAGCTGAAATTACCTCGTGAAGGTCAAATAGTCATCATATTTTGATTAAACTTTGCTTTATCAAATAGCCATTCAGGCAGAAATAAGATGCACCTACCTGCCGATATAAAAGCCTCATGGGTTAAGAATATACAGACTTATGTGCTCATTGCTGCCTTTGTTTGCATTATAATCAGCGCCCGAGCATTGATGAATCATCATCTCAATTTGAACTGAGTTAGCTTTGGTAATGGCGATGTTGAAGTCAGAAAAGAGATCTAAAGAAAGTCTAAGCGACATGGTCAATCGCGACATGACGCTAAAAGAGCAATTGCTGCTTACTATTCGACTTTCTATGCCATCGATTATGGCTCAGCTCTCTACCATCGTGATGCAATATATCGATGCCGCCATGGTGGGATCTCTAGGCGCTAATGCTTCTGCCTCAATTGGACTAATGATGGCTCCAATTTGGCTCTTTACTGGCATCATCATTACCTCAGTAGCCGGTTTCTCAGTACAAACAGCCCATCTTTTGGGTGCTAAAGATGAAGTAAACGCCCGTCGCGTGGTACGACAGTCTTATGTCGTGATGCTGACTTTCTCCATGATCGTAGGCCTGATTGCTTGTATCTGTGCCCCATTTTTACCAGCTTTCTTAGGCGGTGCTGAGGAGATTAGACAGGATTCAACAGACTATCTGATCTTCTTCATGGGCGCAGCCCCACTCTTCTTGCTTAACTATCTGTCTGCTGCAATGCTGCGAACTTCTGGCAATATGCTGTTGCCAGGCATGCTCAACGTGTTGATGTGTCTTTTGGACGTAGTCTTTAACTTCATCTTTATCTTTGAAACGAAAGTCCGCACTATTCCTCTTATTGGCGAGGTTGAGACCTTTGGCTTTGGGCTTGGAGTTAAAGGCGCTGCTCTTGGATCTGCTGCAGCTGCAGGTGTAATTGGCTGTATTCTTACTTATTTCTTAGTCTTTAAATCGCCAACTCTTGCCTTAATTAAAGATCGTGGCTCATTTAAGCCAACTATTGATGTGGTCAGACGAGCGCTACGAATCTCCATCCCAATCACAGGTCAGCAATTCATGCTCTCATCAGCACAGTTGGTTTCCACCATGATTGTTGCTCCTTTGGGAACAGTAGCTATTGCTGCTCACGCCTTTGCTAATACCATTGAGGCCATTTGCTACATGCCTGGCTTTGGTGTATCAGATGCTGCAACCACTTTAGTCGGTCAGTCTGTTGGCGCAAGACGTTTTGATCTTACCCGCCGCTTTGCGGCTATCACCATCTCGCTTGGTGTTGCAATAATGAGTTTCATGGCTGTGCTCATGTATGTATTTTCCCCTGAGATCATGGCCGTCATGACACCAGATCACGAGGTAAGATCGCTTGCAGTAACCGTACTACGCATTGAGGCCTTTGCTGAGCCAATGTTTGCTTGTGCCATCGTTGCCTACGGTGTTTGTGTTGGTGCTGGTGACACTTTCCTGCCTAGCATCATTAACTTCGGTACTATTTGGGTAATACGTTTAGGTCTTGCCTACTATTTGAGCCTATCATATGGTCTTGAGGGCGTGTGGATTGCCATGGCAATCGAGCTTTCTATCCGTGGTCTCTTGATGGTTTCACGTGTGATCTTTGGTAAATGGATTAAGGTTGATAACCTCGCATCGTAGACACAATCAGCCTAATGGCGCGACACTTTAGTGAGCTCGATAACTTGGCTCTTAAGAGAGGATTTGGTGCTGTCATCTGTAACTGTCCTTCGCACCGCTATCTAAGTGACACTGTCATTGCGCATAGCATTTGGCAAATTTAGCTTTGCTCAATTATGAAAAAGGGCGACCATGTGGTCGCCCCCGTTTTTAGCATGTTTCAAGCCACCGCGTTGGTCGCAGTAGCTAATTAGTATTGATGCTTTTAGGCTTGCTCTACGCCTAAAACCTCAAAGCCATCATCTGTAACTGCCTGAGATAAAGCCTCGTCAGTTACACTTTGAGCTACACTCACACGAGCACACTTGTTCTCAAGTGAGACCTCGACTACTGAGCACCCCGCAACTGCATTTAAGGCCTTGGTGACGCTCTTGACGCAGTGCTGACAGCTCATGCCCTCGATCTTGATGATCTTTTCCATAGACTTCTCTCCTTTTGCATCACCAGTTCCTTGCGCTTGCTGTGGCTCGCTTTGAGCTTGCACTTGAGCTGCTTGCGCTTGCTCGTGCTCTGGCTTGTGCGCTTGCTGTGGCTCGCTTGCAGATGGCACGTGATCTTGATTGGTATTGTGCTCTGTTACTACTGCCTCTTGATCATACACCAGTGATTGGGATGCTGATGGGCTTAGCATATCCTTGTTGCGATTGTACTTGCTAGCAACTTCGGTTACAGAAGGATCACTCTTAGATGCACGAGTTGACAAAGCTGCGACGGTGGCATGAGCCTTGATGATAGAGAATACAGACTCATGTGCAGCAAGGCCAACACGAATATTGTTTGCATCAAAATACTTTAAGGCATCAGCAAGTGGCATGTTACGTAAACGCAGCGCGTTAGTTACCACGCACAGGGAGCTTAATGACATAAGTAAAGCGGCGATCATAGGATTGAGCTGCAAGCCTAAAGGTATAAATAAGACACCTGCTGCAAGCGGAATACAAATGATGTTATAGATGAATGCCCAGAATAAGTTTTCCTTGATGTTGCGAATAGTTAAACGGGACAGAGCAATAGCATCAACAACCTTGGTTAAGTCATTGCGTACTAAGATTACATCAGCACAAGAAGTAGCAATATCAGTAGCACCAGTCAGTGAGATACCAACATCTGCAGCACGCAATGAAGGGGCATCATTTACACCATCACCGATCATGGCAGTAACAGCACCTTCATAGCTAAGCATCTTGATATATTGAGCTTTATCCTCTGGCATACAGCTGCCTAAATAAGACTTGATATCAAGCTGTGATGCTACATAAGAGACAACCTCTTCGCTATCACCTGATACCATCACAGGGCAAACGCCTAAGAGCTTAACATCGCTAGCAGCACCATATGCGCTGTCCTTGATCTGATCGCCAAGCTCGAAAATAGCGTAGCACTTAGTATCATCGAACAGATAAACGGAAATGTATTTCTTACCAATATGCTTACGCTCTTCTTTGATGTCAGGATCATATGGACGATCATCCACAGGATCAGTTGGCAACATTGCATGTGCTTGTGCAATAGTGTCGCATAAGAACTTCTTGGAGCCCATGTAGTAACGATGGCCATTAATAAGAGCAGTGACACCCTTACCCTCAAGATTATTAAATTGCTCTACACTAAGATCTGCTGCAGCATTAAAGCTTACAGTGGCAACATGTTCGCCATTAACAGCAGAACTTTGGAAGCCTACCTTCTCTGCGACATTGTTTGCATATGAAGTAATAGCCTTAGCAATTGGATGCTCACTACGAGTTTCTAAAGCATGGGCTACTCTTAATACTTCACTAACACTAAGCTCATCTTCATGCAGGGCATTAACTGCCATCACATCCATCTTGCCTACAGTGACAGTACCTGTCTTATCAAAGATTAAGGTATTGATGCGGTGAAGATTCTCTAAAGCCTGAGGGCTCTTAAAGAGTACGCCTACAGATGCAGCACGACCGGTGGCTACAGTAATAGCAGTTGGAGTTGCTAAGCCTAAAGCACAAGGGCAAGAGATCACTAAAACGCTTACTGCAAAGGTTAATGCTACATTGCCAGGGTAACCAGCTAAGATCCAAATTGCACCAGTGATAATGGCAATTAAGATCACAGCTGGAACAAAGTAATATGCCACCTTATCTGCAAGACGAGCAATCGGAGCCTTTTGGCTATTGGCTTCGTTAACAAGCTCGATGATTTTAGATAAGGTGGTATCTTTACCCACTTTCTGTACGCGGTAAATCATATAGCCGCTAGTTAAAAAAGTAGCACTTTGAACTTGAGAGCCAATCTCTTTTTTTACAGGCATAGGCTCGCCAGTTAAAGCAGACTCATCTACATAAGCAGAGCCTTCAATAACAATACCATCTGCACCGATGCGATCGCCAAGACGCACCACGATCTCATCGGCTACCTTAACCTCGCTTAAAGGAATGCTCTCTTCATAGTACTTAGATGCATCATATTGTGGATCAGAGGCAAGATCTTGACTCTCCTGAGCACTAACTAAGTTAGCTTTTGAAGCATTAGAAGAACTTGCAAGCTCATGATCGGATAGGCCGCAGCTGCCATTGTCAGTATCAGCGCTGCGGCAAGCACTTGCTTGGCTCTTAATTCGACGCACGTTAACATGGGTTGGAGCAAGCTCTAACAGGGCATTATTGGCATCTAAAGCCTTACGCTTGGCCTTGCTCTCAAGATAACGACCGACACTAACTAAGGTAAGGATGGTGGCACAGGACTCAAAGTACAGAGCATAGTCATGTGCATGGTCAACATTAAGTCCCTCTGGCATATGTGCTAATGCCGCGCATGAGTAGATAAATGATGCACCCACACTAATGGAGACTAATGAGTCCATGTTTGGGGAGAACTTTACTAAGCCTTTAAAGCCTGAGTTGAAGTAATTGTAATTAAGGGCAATGACGATCAAGCTCAGCACTAATTGTATGTAGGCATTGTCTTGAGCAGATTCTATGAAAATAATGCCAAACATCGGAGCCATGGAAATGCACATGAGCACGATAGTAACGGCAATGGAGGCAATTAGGATTTTAAAGAAGGCTGCCTCACGCTGCACAACTTCTTGAGTATAAGCGCTTTGCTGCTTGGTGCCGATGGATAAATCGATGAGAGCTGCCTCATAACCAGCACCTTTAACTGCAGTTAAAATATCATCAGAGCTCAGGTTATCTTTATAGGTTACCGTCATCGTGTTTTGCAATAATTGCACGCTAACCTCATCAACTCCTTCAAGCTGACTTACGGCCCTCTCAATACGCGCTTGGCATGCTGCGCAGGACATACCTTTAATCGAAAAACGCTCTTTGTGCACAAGACTCATGACTGAACCTATCGCTTTAATTCAAATAAATGCAGTCTAATTGACTGCTAAAACTATACAAAGCGTCACTATTATTTGTGTTTTGCCGAAAGCTTCATGCAGATATTGCACAATCTGCTTATTACAAAAAATACATGTGACCTAGGTCACAATTATATACTAAGCAACGCTGCAGTTTATATAACTCTTTGTAAAAGTTTGACTTCTTGTAACCCTTTAAATAAGCGAACAGCGGCCAATTATGGGCTAAGAGATAACTACGCATTCGCTCTACTTACTGTATGCAAATATCTGTAGCTATGAAAGCCTATACGCTATGCGATCGCTTGATGGAATGGAGTCATGTTTAGAATTGAAACTCAATGGGATAAATAGTTTTGCTTAATGCGTCTGCAGCTAAAAACAAGCTGTTGCATCAAGATGAAGATAACTTTTGTGAGGTGCTAAATATTCGCTTTGGCATGTATGAGCAAAGTTTGATAAGTATCTTAACCACATATGCTCGCTATGCAGCAACTAAGCTTTGTTGGAAAGTGAAGATCTAAGAAGGATCGCCAAGGCATGTGGAGGACCTTGGCGTTAAACGTTAGGATCTGTCGAGGTAGATAATAGCAAACTTTTAACCATAGTTAGCAATAGGTTACTAAAATTATTTTAGACTAACTTAGGTTAGCACAAACCAACAAACCCCAACTCACTACCAAACATTGATATATAAGCTATTTTGCTCACAAAGCATCAACCATCTTTGCCCCAAATAAGTTTCCAAATACGCACCATTTTGCATTAGTTGTTGATGGTTTTTATATCATATTTTGTAGTAATCACCATGCTCATTACCAATAATCTTTCGCTACATTAGCCATCACTTTATTAACTTTGCAATCCTGATCTCAAGATCCTAATTAGCAACTGCATCGACTCCTTTTGATCTTGTTTGCAAGTTATTTTGCAATAATGATTCTCTCAGTGTTTAGTGGCGCTGTCTTTCTGTCTTTGTAGCATCCACTTGATGATCGCATGGAGATTAGCTGCATTTGCCAGCCGTGCAAGATCATTGGCCAATCTCAGTTGTATGCCTCGCTACTTAGCTTTTCGGTTGCCACCTGCCCAAAAAGACAAAGCCCCACAAGGATGAGCTTGCAGGGCTTTTGAGCGTATATGTAGCCAAGATCATGAGCGCATGCTCATGCATAAGCTAAGATCTTGGAGCGGCTTAGGATGCTTGTGCGATCTCTTTGATGTCGTATTGCTTAGACTTAACCCAATATAGTGGGCGCATGGCGTTGAGCACGGCGATGATACATAAGCCCACGTCACCAAGAATAGCTAGCCAAATATTGGCAATACCTAAAGCGCCTAAGATCAAAATAATCGCTTTAACTGCAATCACTAAGGCCATATTTTGCTTGGCTAAAGCATAGGTTCGACGAGCTAGTTCCACAGTCATTGGAATCTTTTTAAGATCGTCGTTCATAACTACGATGTCAGCAGCTTCAACTGCAGATGCAGAGCCAAACTGACCCATGGCAAAACCAACATCTGAAGATGCCAGTACCGGAGCATCATTGATACCATCACCAACGAAGCCGACTGTTTCATCATTGCTTTTAATCTTTTGTAAGGTGCTAAGCTTATCCTCTGGTAATTGCTGAGCATAGAAAGCACTGATATTGCAACGCTTGGCGATATCTGCAGCAACAGCGTTCTTATCGCCAGTAATCATGTAAGTTTTAATGCCTAAGTTATTAAGCTCCTGACATGCTACCGCTGCTGACTCCTTAATCTCATCAGCAAGAATAATGCGTCCTAAAGCTACATTATTCTCTACAACATAGACCTCAGTGCCAGTAAGCTCGCTCTTTTGTACGCTAAGTCCGAGCTTTTCAGTTAAGAGCTGCTCTTTGCCTACATAAACTTCACTGCCATCAACGATGCCTTTAATGCCGTAACCAGTAATCTCATGCACGTCATCGGCTTTTTTAAGCTCAATACCCTGCTCTTGGCAGTAATTAACAATGGCAGCACCAATTGGATGAGTAGTTAGGCTCTCTAGTGCATAGAGCTTTTCAAGTACACTCTGGCGCTTTAAGCTGTCATTAGCGGCAGCATCATCACCAAAGATCTTAATATCGATGACGGAGAACTTACCTTTAGTGATAGTACCGGTCTTGTCAAAAGCAATAGATTTAAGCTTAGACAAGGACTCAATATGAATAGAGCCTTTGACCATAACGCCGATCTTGGAGATCGCGCCTAAGCCACCAAAGAAAGATAAAGGAACTGACAGTACTAAAGCGCAAGGACAGGATACTACCAGGAACACTAAAGCACGGGTAATCCAGTTTGCATAGTCCTCATTTGGCATCACTAATGGAACTAATGCCATTAAGACTGCACAGCTTACGACAATTGGAGTGTAGTAGACACTAAAACGAGTGATGAGCGCCTCTGGGCGTGATTTGTTAGCTGCAGCATCTTCAATCAGGTTGAGAAGACGAGTAATGGAGCTATTCTTACTGTCCTTAGTAACGATAAGCTCAAAGACCTTACCGGTATTAATAACACCTGATGGTACTTCTTGACCCTTGGTAAATAATGCTGGCTCACTTTCACCAGTCAGCGCACTCATATCTACGGAGGCAGCTGCATCGACTAAAGTACCGTCTAAAGCTACCGACTCACCAGCAAGTACACGAATACGTGAACCAATTTTGACCTTACGTGGACGTAAGATCTCCTCACTGCCATCCTCATTAATCACCCGCACCTTACTTGGCTTGAGCTTTACTAAAGATGAGATCTCATTGTGAGAACGAGCTGCTGCATACTCCTCGAATGCCTCACCGATTAAGTAGAAAACCATAACCGCTAAGGCCTCTGCAAAATCGCCTAAGCCATATGCACCGAATGTAGCAACTGACATCAAGAATTTCTCGGACATGCGACGACGCATGAAGAGATCTTTAAAGGCAGCAATCAACACTGGATATGAAACAAACAAGTACACCGGAACACATAAAGCGATCTGCATATACAAGTTGTCAATCATGTCAGTTAGCAAAATGCCAATAGTTAAAAGGCCAAGCGACAGCCTCACCTTTAACTGAGTATTCATGGTCTGTAACATGATATTCGTCCGTCATTCCTTAGCTAAAGGGCACTTATGTGCCCCAAAGCAATACCAAACAGCTTTAAAACCAAATGGCGCTTACACCCACAACACTAGTCGCGGATGTTGATCTCGATGCCATCTTCCATGTCATCGGCGATCTTCTGTGCGCACTCAACAATGTGGTCCTCATCGGCATCATCAGCAACATCTAAGACCAAAGACTTCATTGGGAAGTTGATGCTAGCCTCGTCAATCTCAGCATGCTGCTTTAATAAGCCTTCTAACTTAGCTGCACAGTGAGGACAATCTAAACCGTTAATATCGCAACGTACCTTCATAAGAAAACCCTTTTAATATCGCCTTCAGGCTTAAGAAAGTCTCATTGTTTAAGCCTATCTTTGCCTAAAGGACTGTAAGTAAGACAACGCGTTAAATCTAAGAGTGCAGCACCATATCTAACACTTAACCTTAGATTACTATTTGAACAACTGTTCAAATACAATAACAGTATAACCTAGCATTTAGCTTTTGCAACATTGCTTAACAAAAAATTCTTTTGTATGAACAAAGTCATATACAGCTAAACAAGCAAAAACAGCCAGTGCTCAGTGCTATGAGCCTGCCTTTTCATCAAGGAGTAGTGTTTGTGAACTTGTTTTGAAGATACTGAACTCTTGCCATGCAATAAATGGTGTTTGTAAGCAATTAGCTTTTGGAATGACATAGTTTGAACATATACGCATTTGGCGTACAAAACGCAGAACTACTTCACGCTTGTTAAGTTCATGGCAAAACTGAGTAACAAAACTGGCATCTAGCTCTTAAAGTAGTAAGCTTAATGAGTTGCTAGTCATTAATTGATGGCAGTGTTGCTACGGTTATAGGCGCTCAGGCGCTTAAGTCACTTGTTTTATACAGGATCATGCTATGGGACTGACATTACTCAAGGTGGGCGCTTTTGACATGCCTTCATATTTAGAGGAGGAGCTGAAAAAGCGTGGTGAACTCTTTGTAGATAGCAAATTAGATGAAGCTCAAAGAGCAGAGGTTAGAGCAAAAACTGACTTTGTCATCGCCTCTGGCATCTCAAAGTTTGCTCCAAGTGACTATGAGACTACTCCAAATCTCAAAGGCATTGTGTGTTTCTCCGTGGGCTACGATCAAATCGACGTTAACGCTGCCATTAGCCGCAATATCTTTTTTACCCATACCCCTGATGTGCTTAATGACGATGTGGCCAATACAGCCATGATGCTCTTGCTTGACTGCACCCGTGAGGCAAAGTTTGCTCAAGAACATATTGAAAACAAGCTGTGGGTTGCTAAAAAGCCATTTCCTCTAACCACTTCTATTGGTCATAAGAAGATGGGCATTGCAGGTCTTGGCCGTATTGGTAAGGAGATCGCTTCTCGCGCATTAGCATTCAAGATGGAGATTGGATACTACGGACGCCATGAGCAAAAAGATGTGCCTTATCGCTACTTTGCTACCCTCAAAGACATGGCTGCATGGTCTGATGTTCTGATGCTTGCAATGCCAGCTACTGCAGATAACCGCCACTGTGTTAACAAGGAAATCCTCGAGGCTTTAGGCAAGGATGGCTATCTAATTAACATTGCTCGTGGCTCTATCGTTAACACTGAAGATCTAGTCGAGGCTATCAAGAATCATACTATTGCAGGTGCTGGTCTTGATGTTTATGAAACTGAGCCATGCACTCCTGAGGGCTTAATGGGCCTGCCAAATGTAGCACTGCAGCCTCATGCAGCCTCAGGCACTCATGAGACCCGCAAAGCTATGGCTGATTTGGTCTTACAAAACTTAGACGCCATCATTGCAGGTCAAAAAGTTATCACACCTGTTCCTGGCACCCGCACCATCTAAACACGCCACTAGTTCTACTCAGCCATAGATCAACTAAATTGCACTAGTTGATCTATGCGCTCATCCCTGTGCTATCTTTAGCGCAACATGTGCCCTTTGAAATCACTACCAAGCATTCTGTTAGTGGCTCGCCCATGGTATCAGCTAGCTATACCAGGATCACCATGGTCTCATGGCTAGCTATACAGAGGGATCACCATGATCTCCGGCAAGCTGTAACTGGATCACCATGATCTTAGACTTATGCCTGAGCCATTGGTAGATGTGATTTTTACTTGCTGTGACCTTAGTGTGTTTTAGATTAATAATCTGGATAGAGATATGCTCAACCGCGCCGAATTTAACCAATTGCAAAGCCAGACGCTATCGCATATGGCGCGAAGCATGTATGTCTTTTATATTCAGCCTCAAGTGCGCCAAGGACACTCGCTTATCGACCCTGTGGATTTAAGCCGCAAGCTTATCTCTAGCAGTATGGCAATGCCTTGCAATCCAACTATCTATGATATTGAGATTGCGCTTAATGAGCTTGAGCAACATGGGCTCATTCATCGTCTTAATCAAGCACAGCCATGGCAAAATGCCTCGATTATTCTGCCTCTTTTTGCCCGTGAACTAGCTTTTGTTCCGCAGCCACCGTTTACCATGGTAGCTTCATGGCAACCAGGACCAGGTTTTAAGGATGCTGCACTACTTGCTGGCTTAGCTGACTTTTCATACCAAGAGCAAGAGCTACGTTCATTTATCAATTATTGGATGGGCACCACCACTATGCGCACTCAAAGCGCATGGGAAAGAGCTTTCATCAAACGTCTGCTCAAGATGCGCTCAGCCGCAGAAATGGGCTCCATGCATCAACGTCGTCGTAGCTATGTAAAAGACTATAAAGATCGAGGCCGCAACACCAACAATAGCAACGCAAGTTTTAATAACGGAAACTTTAACCACGGTAACTTTAATGGTGATGGCTTGAATGGTGGCTTTTCACCAGCGATGCAGTCCATACCAGAACGACACGCACCGTACACTACCTCGTCTCTTACCAAACGTGTGACTTTAAAGTCCATCATGACTGGCAAAGAGGATTATGAGATCACCGCTCCTGGCTACACGGCTGATGCTTATAAGCAAGCTGGCCATAGTGGCTATGAGACCTATACTGCAGCTCAAGGCTACTCTGGCCAAACAGCGCCCGCTCCATCAAATTCAAACTATATGGGGCCAAGTAACTTTGGTAATCCAAGCGAGCAGCTGCCACCAAACAATGGCCCATATGGCACCCCAGTTCAAAGCAATGGACCATATGGCAACCAAGTTCAAAATAATGGCCCATATGGACACCTTGGTCAAAATAATGGCCAATTTAGTAAGCAAGGACAAAACTACGGACCTAGCGACAATGCCATGATGTATCCTGGATCTACTGAGCAGTATATTCCTATTCAAAGTAGCGATAATCCTAATGAAGTAGGATCTCAGTACGCTGCAAATGGTTATTCCATGCCGATAGCAGCTCAGCCAATTGCTCCACAACAAAGCTCTGATTCATCTTTTTATCCGCAACAAGCTCAAAGAGATCAGACAGCTGGTGACTTATCTTCACAGTTAAATCAGCCATCGCAGTTTAATGCTGACTTTTTGCAGCAGCTTAAACATGAATTTGGCAGCAACTCATCTCATACATATGATCCTGCATTAGATGCTGCCTATCAGCAGCAAGTTGCATCCAACGCAGCAACTGCTACTAAGTCCTCGATGGCAACGTCAGTTGCAAACTCAAGGGCAACCATGAATGCCCCATCTAAACAGCAGCCCCATGCAAGTGGTTATGTGCCGGCATCACATGGTAAGAGTAGTTCAAACGAGGATGAGGATGTGCCTTTTTATAATCAGGCACCGAATCCATCAACACGCACTGATAAGTACATTCCCATCGATAGAAGCAAACTCAAGCTCGATTAATTTACTTTAACGTTAGCTCTACTAGCAGTGAGTGCTTTTTGCATGTCTTGAGCTGCTTACTATTCATACTATGCTTTTGTAGTATGATCGGGCAGGTTTTGGTTGATGTCTGTTAAGGAGATGAAATGGCAGCTCGCATTCTGTCTGCAAGAGGTCGCACCTTAGACCTGAGTAGTCCAAAGATCATGGGTATTTTAAATGTCACCCCTGACTCTTTTTCTGATGGCGGTAAGTTTGTAGGTTTAGAAAGTGCTGTTGAACAAGCCCGTCGTATGGTCAATGAAGGCGCTGACATTATCGATATTGGCGGTGAGTCAACTCGCCCTGGTGCTGATTTGGTACCTGTTGAAGAAGAATTACGCCGTGTCGTTCCTGTAGTAAAAGCTATTGCCTCAGAGCTAGACATAATGATTTCTGTAGACACTTCTACTCCTGAGGTCATGGAGCAATGCGTTGAGGCAGGTGCTCATCTTTGGAATGACATCCGTGCCCTGCAGCGTGATGGCGCTGTAGATATGGCTGCCAAGCTTGATGTAGGCGTTTGTTTAATGCACATGCAAGGCGATCCAAAGACCATGCAGATTAACCCGGTTTACACTGATGTGGTTAAAGAGGTTACTGAGTTCTTACGTGAACGCGCTAAGGCATGTACCGATGCAGGCATCTCAGAAGATAAAATCATCTTAGATCCAGGCTTTGGTTTTGGTAAGACTCTTAAAGAGAACTACCAACTGTTAAATCACTTACCAAAGCTCATCGAGGGCACTAACTTCCACCTGCTCTCAGCTCTTTCTCGCAAGTCCATGGTTGGTGTTGCTGTGACCGGTATTACCGTACCAGCTGAGCGTGTAGTTGCCTCAGTTACTGCTGCTTTCTACTCCTTCATGCAGGGTGCACATATGGTGCGTGTACATGATGTTAAGGAGACTAAAGAGGCTTTGCAGGTATTTAACGCTATTAAGCAGTACAACTAAACACCCCTCTTTCCTTCAAAGCTAAAGCTCTTGAAGGGCTTTAGCTTGGCCGATCGCGTCCTTTCATCGCTCTAGCTTACGCCTATCACGCCCTTTATGGCTTTAGCTTGCGCCTATCCACATACTCTCTACTGTTAATTGCTCATTGTTGCTTAGGTTTTGCGCTACATGTTAATCAGCCGGGCAAACACAAACTAAGATGTAAAATTTGATCAACTTCTAAATTTTTTAAACACTACTATTTTTTTTGTTGTATTCTGTTGCCCTGTAGTTAGCGACACCTTACTAAATACTCAGGTAGGCTAAAAACTTTAGATGGCTATCTAATAGCTAGAATTGATTAATTGATGGAGAGCTAAACATGTTGGGAAGCATTGTCGTAGCTGCACTATTTCCTGCCGCAGCAGCTGCTTTAGTCATCTCACTGATTCCGCCACGTATCTTAGGCATCACAGGCAAGGCTTTAAGTCTTGTGGCCACTGGTCTTCTTTTGACTCTCTCTCTTACCCATCTGTTACCTGAGGCCATTGAAGAGGGCTCTGATATCCACGATATCGGTCTTACGATCTTAGTTACCATTTTGGTATTAGTGGCCATCGAGATGTTCTTTAACTCAAATCATCACAGCCAAACTTGTCCTGTCTGTGCTGCCAATGAGCAGACTAAGACCTACGCAAAAGAGCATAATTTCCATCCAAATGACAAGGTTGATACCAACGCTAAGGACAAGTCACCATCTAACTCAATGATTACTAGCATCGTTAAGCCACTTAATGCAGCTAACGATACTCTGTCAAAATCAGCAGCTTTTGATGCTGCTCATAAGGCAAGCTGCTCCGATCCAAACTGCTCTTGCCACCATGAGCATGACCACGACCATCAGCATGCACCTGCTAGCGTATGCAGCTGCGGTCAGGTACACACTATCGATCCAGATCATCCAGATAAGCGCTCAACTCTCCATCATTTAGGTCATTCACATGGCTTTGATCTTAGAGGTAGAGACTTTGTTGATGCCACAAGACGTGCTGATGAAAACGCCGCTTTAGGCAAGGGCTCAATTAAGGAAGGTCTGAGCAATGGCGGTGCACCTATCTTAGCTGGCTCGCTGTTCCACTCTATTTGCGATGGTATTGTGCTCGCCTCATCCTTCATGGTCGATTTTAATGTCGGCGTGGCTGTTACTGCAGCCATTATTGCTCACGAGATGCCTCAACAGCTTAGCAACTATGTATTGATGCTTAACTTCGGTATGAGCCGCAAGCAAGGCTTTATTGTCAATCTAACTGCTATGTTAGGCTCGCTTATCGGCGCAATTGTTTTCTATAACATCTTAGATAAGGCAGAGAACATCTTGCCATTTGCCCTTGCAGTTGCTGGCGGCTCTTTCATCTATGTAGCACTCTCAGACATCTTGCCTCGTATTAATCGACCAGATAACAAGCGCATGATGGCCATAAGCTACAGCTATCTAGTCATTGGCGCAGCCATTGCGATGATGCTAAGCCACCATCACTAAAATCTAATGTATAAGAATACCGTTAACGCGCAATGTACATGTAAGGCATAGTTTAATGCCTTGAGTAATAATGATTAGATACTCAAATGAATGACTAGCGCAAAGGTTTAACTGTGTATAAGGTCATGGACTTTTTCTAAGCCTAACGGCTTTTAAATGCCATGTCCTTATAGTTGCCTAGATTCGCATCTTAATCATTGGCCTATCGTTGCTTAGATTCGCCTCTTAATCATTGGCCTATCGTTGCTTAGATTCGCCTCTTAATCATTGGCCTATCAGTAATCTGATTGGGCAGATTTAGAAATATTCTGTACAACTATCTAAAGTACTACCAACTCATTCAAGTTCATTTTTGCCGAGCTGACTTAAAATAGTATCACTAGTACTTTGCTGCAAGCTTAAGTCGATTTGTTTAAGATTTTCTATAGCGCATTCAGTCATCTTCTTAACGCGAACCCTCAACTCTCTTCTTAGACGCTCTTGCTCAGATAAAGTTTGTCTCTTAGACTCAAATCTTAGTTGACTGAAAATCTGAGCTTCATACATGCAAGTATTAGATAAGAAGAGACTTTCATCTGCTAGGCTACAGCGATAATACTTGAGCGGATGTTTTGTCGGATTTGGGTAGATCCAAGCGTTAGACACATTACTATTATCAATCGCGATAACTGGATTGAGAGTTTCACTAGACATCAGGTCTCGGTCAAAAAGTCCATTTTTTTCAAACTCTTTGCATGTATACACAATATCTGAACAATTGATCCCTCTTTTTGAAATAGAAGCTATTTGCTTTGACAGTAAGCTCAAATGTATGGACTCTTCATTCTCACAGCTTCTAAGCTCGATGCTACTAGACAATACGGCCCACTTCCATAGAGTATTTGGATTGCTTAAAAGCTCAGGTGGGTATGTAGCAGGCATATTTCTTATTACTCTGTGGTTAATGATATCAATCACATATAAGACAATAGCTCTATAGTCTTGAAGTGTTAAGAATGCATTGTCTATGTTATCTTGCCTGTCAGCTTTCTTGCTACTGTTTGATGTAACTGACTGCTTTACAAAAAATGAGTCAAGTTCCTTTTGCACAAGAGAAAGCGTGCTCTCAACAGAACCATTCAACTCCGTGCTCTGCTGTAGTGTATTTGTAATAGCAACACTATACTTTCTTTGAAACTCTTCTATGTCTACACCATCTAGCTCAACATTGTTTAGACAAATAGTCTTTGGAAGACCAGATACATCCCACTCAAACGGCAGGTCAATGCCAAAAGACTCTTTAAAATACTTGTTCTTTTGGGCAATAGCGCAGTAAATAGCATCTGCAGCACTGCTGTATTTAGCTTCCTCAAGTGACACACTAAAGCCTACTATCCTGCCCGAGAATCTATCAGTTACAAGATAAATAACAGGTCTACCAATACTTATAGGATTAGGCGCAAATGAAATAAGGCAGACATTATCTACAGCAGCCTCCAAATCGTATATTGCGCCAATACTATTTGCTACTGCCGACTCTGAGATCATTTCATTGTGCGATTTATCGTTTAAGAGGCCCTCAGGAAATTGCTTAAGCTCTCGATCTTTATGAGTGGTTACCTTGTAGTAGAAGTTCCTAAACTGGCCAAAACTAGGAAGCTCCTGAGAATCAGGATAAGCATCCTTATAGGCTTTTATAAGCTCAGGGTATGCTTTTTCAAGCGAAATGTGATTCTCGACTAGGACATACTTTTTGATGATCATAGCCATTAGATTACGCAGAGCATCATTCATGATAGGAGATTGCCTAGCACCTTTGCGCCCTGGATTCTTAGTAAGAGTTCTTGGCCCTTTGCCTACAGAGCGGTAATCAGGTAACAATGCTCCTTTGCATTGCCCTCTTTGAAACCAACGTGCAATTAGCCTGTATATCTTGCGCTGAAGAACTTGGTTATCGCCTGCAATGGATTTGATGGCCGCATTGCACTCTACTCTTGAGTACAAGATACTAGGATCAGACACAATAGGCTTTATTAGTTCGTAGCTTTCCTCCATTTTTGCATCATGCTTGGAGTTTAAAACAAACCTAAGATCCTCATATGGATCATTCACTATTTCTGCATGACCAGAGTTAAGCTGATCCATTAATGTGGCTCTACTAACAAGATCAAATCTAATGCTAGATTTTGAGCTAGACATGTCATAGAGAGCTACATCATCAGGGGCAATAAAAAGCACTCTATAAGTACTTCCGTCCATTGACACAACTGTATTCACATATAACTGTTGTCTAGACATCATCTAAGTCCTTAAGATAACCATACAGAAAAAAAGACATGGCTCAACTAGCTCATTAAGTCGTTTCTTGTAGCAAAACAACGTGTGGATTTTGCTAGCTCTTATGATAAGCAAAAAGACTTATATGCTTTAACTTATATGATAGAAACCTGAACAGCATCAAATATAAACTCTGATGGCATGCTCAGCAAACTAAAAAGGCCCCGATCAAAGTTAATGATCGGGGCCTTTTTAGTTGAGCAAGATACGGCATCAAAAGAGCCGCACCTTACTTAATAGCTTATGCGCTTAGATTAAACGTACTTGAAGTCAAGCTCTTTAATCTTCTGTGACCAAACCTGTGGGCCAACAGCGTGGATGTTGTTACCCTCAGCGTCAACAGCTACGGTTACAGGCATATCTTCTACCTTGAACTCGTAGATAGCTTCCATGCCGAGGTCTTCGAATGCTAATACCTTAGCAGACTTAATAGCCTTGGAAACTAAGTAAGCAGCGCCACCAACAGCCATCAGGTAAGCAGCCTTGTGCTTCTTAATGGACTCAACTGCAGCAGGGCCGCGCTCGGACTTACCGATCATGCCAAAGAGGCCGGTCTCGGAGAGCATGGTCTCAACGAACTTGTCCATACGAGTTGAAGTGGTTGGGCCAGCTGGGCCTACAACCTCATCGCCTACAGCTGGAACTGGGCCAACGTAGTAAATGAACTTACCCTTGAAATCAACGCCATCAGGTAAAGGCTCACCCTTAGCAATCATGTCGCAAATACGCTTGTGGGCAGCGTCACGACCAGTGAGGATGGTGCCTGATAATAACAGGGTGTCACCCATCTTCCAGGTAGCAACCTCTTCCTTAGTTAAGGTGTCGAGATTTACCTTCTTAACATTATCGTTACCGCCGAGCTCAATCTCTGGGTAGTCGTCTAATGATGGAGGAGTGAAGGTAGCTGGACCTGAACCGTCTAAGGTGAAGTCGATGTGACGGGTAGCAGCACAGTTAGGGATGATGGTGGTTGCCTTTGAAACAGCGTGGCAAGGATAGGTCTTTACCTTAACGTCTAATACAGTGGTAAGACCGCCTAAGCCCTGAGCACCGATACCGAGCTTGTTGATCTTCTCGTAAAGCTCAAGACGGAGCTCTTCATCAGCATTCTGTGGGCCGCGCTTGATGAGGTCCTGAATGTCGATGTGCTCGTTTAAAGCTTCCTTAGCAAGCAGAGCAGACTTTTCTGGAGTACCGCCAACGCCAACGCCTAAAATACCTGGTGGGCACCAGCCAGCACCCATCTTAGGGATTTCGCCAAGAATCCAGTCAACGATAGAGTCAGATGGGTTGAGCATCTTCATGTGGGTCTTGTTCTCAGAACCACCGCCCTTAGCAGCGATAGAAACGGTAACCTTATCACCCTTTACCATTTCAATGTGAACAACAGCAGGAGCATTGTCCTTGGTGTTTAAACGCTTGCCTACTGGGTCAGCGAGAACAGACTTACGAAGAGGGTTGGTCTCTGAGCAGTATGCACGACGGGTACCCTCATCAACCATCTCCTGAACGGTCATGTCGCCCTCGAACTGAACGTTCATACCGATCTTAACGAAGCAGGTTACGGCACCAGTGTCCTGACATAATGGACGATGGCCAATTGCACACATCTTGGAATTCTTTAAGATCTGAGCGATAGCAGCCTTAGCAGATGGGTTCTGCTCAATGTCATAGGCGTGCTTCATGGCCTCAAGGAAGTCATGAGGATGGTAGTAGGAAATGAACTGCAATGCCTCGTAAATGGAGTCAATGAAGTCCTGATTCTTAATTAATGTCATGCCGGGCATCCTTTTCCATTTTTAAACTTCGGAGGTGTATCTCCTAGGAGACAATTAGTCGTCTTAAGCCTAATACAGCAAATTAACTGCCCAAAAGACAGATAGCTTAATGACTGATGCTGCCTAATTGCCTAACTCATGATTATACTTGCAAGTGAAAAAGTAAAGCATCAATTATGAATTGTGACTGTGAAGTCACTAAAGCATTTCATATAGTTTTCTTTAACTTGCCAAGATACAACCACATCTTAATAGTCAAAGTCATTGCCCTAAGCTGTTAAAGTACCTGCTCAAATCCCGTCAGCACAAGCTTTGTACGCTTATATCTAATGCTGTGAAGGTACTAGAAATTACCTTTATCTGTACCTAACTTAGCTATGAGACGGTACTTTCATCACCATAAAGATTTACCCCAAAACTGCACCAAAAACAGCACTTGATGCAAAAATTGCAATCACCCTATTCCATACATATCATTAATTGCACTACTCACTGCAATTTTTGCAAAAGTTGGTTACTGCAGATACTCACCGCTGATGCACTTAACAAGCATTTGGTTTCCTCTGAGCTGTTGCTCTCATCATTTTTTGAAATTTTTCACCATAATTGGTACAAAAACAGTCACTTTAGAATGAAAGATTAAGAAACTTTGTCAAATCTCTTACCTTTCTTGATGTACAAGTACCTGACAGATTAGCGCGATTTTACGTATAGCACTTGCTTTTTGCGATCGTAAAAGTAAAGCGTTTTGGCAAAATCATAAACCCTACCTCAAGCAGCTCTATCCCAAATATCTAGGCTTTAAGCTTTTGCAAAGTTTGCATAGCAGCTTGTCTTATGTGTAAGAGCCAAGTTGCATGGCACACCAATTGCACTTTGCCCTGATATGAGTCATTGCAACGTCTTTTTCCGACGTGCGCCTCGTTTTGCAAGCTTTATTCAACTTTATGTAGTCCAAAATGCCTTACAATACGTGGTGCAAAATGGCTGATGGGTCTCATCAGTTCGCTCAGGAAGAGAAAAAATAACTATCTGTCGACATAAGAGCGTTTTAGGATGGTGCAAATCCTGACTAGTTATCCGCACTCTTATGCTTTTTACAGTGTTTTGTTGCATAATTAGACAAGTGTATGAGTAGTGTAGGTTTACACACAAGATAAGAGCTTAATTCTTGGTTCTAAATCGTTTGTCCCAAGATTGCCAATGCTTTGTTTGAACCACCTCTAGATGATGCACTTTGCAACTCATACAGTTTAGATAAATTAAGGATGCACTAAGTGGCATGTGACAGCCTTAGCATAAGACAATAAACTCTATTGAGCTTAGGCTAAAGTAAGGGCTATCATCACTTACTTTTGTAAGACCACACTTGCATCTAATAGCAATAGTAATAAGGGCTCTCAGTATGCTAGTAACGATCGCTGTGATTATCATCGTGCTTGCTACGTTCATGCTTATCATTTACAACATGTATTCTGATTACATGACCAAGCGCGAAGAAGACATGCGTATTATCTACACACGCTGCCGCAATATCGTCACCGAGACTGAAGAATTACTCATCAATCAGAACCAGTTGCCATACTCAAAGACTATCGTTCTGATTATGCGTAACCGTATTCTTACAGCTTTAAAACATCTCAAGGGTGACCCTACCGCACGTGGTATCGAAGACCGCATTGCTGAGCAGACCAACCTCATCAACGATATTCAGAAGAACTATCGTGAGGATCTGGCCTTTAGAACCCCAGAGAACGACAACATCGCTGTTTTACAGTTACGTACCATTCGTCGTTTAAGAAAGATTATTCAGTCAGAGTTACGTTCAGGTACTCCTGTTGACGTAAACCTCTGCCAAAAAGAAGACCGTCGTCTTAAGCTCTTAGTCTTAAAGATCAACATCTCTTCTTTAATTCAGAACGTTACCATCATGAGAGAGGCTCATCAGGTCGGTTCATGCCGTACCCTGATTACCAAGGGCCTTGATGTTATCCGCCGCTCTGGCATCAAGGATAACTGGCTCATGGATAAGTCTGATGTCTTAACCAATATGCTTCACGACCTTGAAAATCAGGTTCGTGAAAAGAGCAAGGAAGAAGTCGAGCGCGTCAACGAGAAGTCCGAGACTGATGCAGAGCTTGACGAGATTTTCGGAGACAAGAAGAAGTGGTAATAACCGCCACTCTCTGAGCCCAAACAATGCCCTCTTTTGAGGGCATTTTCATTTGTGCTAACAGTAGCTATCGAATAACAGCGTTGCTTATCAACCTTTCAGAGAAATATAACTGATATTGGGACGTTGTTTGGCTATTTACATTAAGAGATGGCATTCACCCCAACGATTAGGCGCATACAATGGCTTCCAACATCAAAAAAACCTCACCTAGCTCAATTAGCGTCAAGCTTCAACATCTTGGTTTATTACAAGGTCTAATGGATGCTGATAATCTCAGCTCAATTGTAAACTCTATGATTGGCAAGGATGGACCTAATGTTCATATTCAGTCTGGTCATTTAACTGAGTTATTAATTCTCAGATACTTAAATACTGATATGACAGGCGGATTTAACAGCATTGAGGAATTTGCTAGGAAGCTACCAGCTAACCTGTTTGCCTTATCGAATACATGTGTAGACAATCCTTACTTACATGCAAATAGGTATTCTGTAGCTGACATTTTTGACCGTATTGCTGCCTATGGCCCTAAAAGGTTCTCAACAGAGATATTATCTTCACTAATCAAAGCTGACAGCACTATAGTTAATCGCCCACACGCTACATCAAACACTAGCATTGAGACTATTGATACAGCAGATCTGCCTTATCAAGCAGCACTCAATGCGAACAATAATGACAATACAAGGTTTCTGAAGTTTTTTGCAGAAGGCGAGCTAGACTATCTGAAACAACCATACTCAAACATAAAAACTCTTGTTGCAGAAACGGTATTGGCTGATGCCAAAACTGTTAAAGCATGTCACGATTGTGGTATCGAGTTAGTTGCAAGGCTCAATGACACTAAAGTAATGAAGGACTTTGAGAAAGTTCAATCAGGTCTTACACATCTTTCTTCAGTACAAGTACCTTCTCACTCATGGGTCAAGAAAGGTACACCACATAGATCCATGGGTTATGCTTGGTTAGGAAAACAAGAGCTTATTGCAGAAGATGGGAAGTCTGTTGCCGTGCTCAAAATCATCTTCACGCAAGAAAGTCTGCGTCAGTTCAAGACAGAATCAATTAGGCGCTCAGCTGAAAAAGAGCTCAAAGAAATCGAGCGCAAGCTTGTAAAGCTCGTTAAAGTACCACGCTCGTGCAAAGCCGATGCTCAGCACGACTTTGAGAACATTGCAAAGGATCTCAAATATGTGACCTTATCAGAGATAGAGTATGAAGATGTTATGGGATATGCGACTGCTGGTAGACCAAAACCTAACGCTAAAAAGATCTTAACAGGCGTAAAAGTACATGCTAAAGCAACAATCAACGAAGATAGTGTCAATGCAGCTATTGAGCATGAGCTGTATTACGTTTTAGCGACAACTAACGTTGATACGAAGCAAACTCAAGAAAATGCCATTAGTCTTTACAAGGCCTATAACTACGAGTCTGATAACGTGTATCAGTGGATAGATATCAAGGCTAAAGGTAAGTTATATGATTCTATCTTTTTTCGCTCTGAAAGTAGGACAAGAGCATTTTTAGCACTTGAAGCAATAGCACAGTACTATGCAAGGAAACTAATTATCTTTGTCGAACGATCGCTTAATGAGAATGCCTTATCTATGCATGAGGCCAAGTAATAGCCCTTGGCGAAACTGTAGTTCTATGTATTAGCATGAGCTTTTATATAAGTACTCACCGCAAAAGCTAGTACATATGAACCATCTATGAGCATAGATGGTTTTCATTTGCTGGATATTTCGTGTGTACTAAAGACAAAAAAGCCCCATGGCACAGCCCAAGACCGTAACAATGGACAAGACCAAGACCTTGGACAAAACCATGAGGCAATTGCGGTACTACTAAAGTGACGCGTGTTAGTGGTACTTAAGCTTGATTTTAGATTTGCTAGCGTTGATCTAGCTGTTAATTGCTCTTATTCAAACTCAAAGCCCTGGGACTTTAAGTAAACGATGATAGGAGTCGCCGGTAACTTAGTACGCTGCATCATAGTGTTGGCAGAGTTTGACCAGGTATCAGAGCGCTGATTGTACTTACGATTCTGGAAGTACTGATCAACTTCCTTGTCATATGCCTCAAGCTCTGGGGTATTGAAAGCATCGCGATACTCCTCATCCATAATGAGCCAATGGCGTGGCAGACGAGGCTTTTGATCCTCAATATACTCTTTGTCAGGAACACCTAAGCATAAGCAAAGGAGTGGCACTACGCCATAAGGCAGCTTGAGCATCTCAGAAATCTCAGCGATACCAGCCTTGAAACCGCCAATAATAACGCCACCTAAGCCTAAAGACTCAGCAGCAGTTAAAGCATTCTGACAGCATAAAGAGCAGTCGTTAAAACCGCCAATGAGCATACGGAAATTGTATGGAGGTTTAACATCGGTGACCTGCTGTAACTTGGTCATATCCAGGCAGAAAACGAGGAAGTGGGAGCACTTAGCAATATGGTCTTGATCGCCAGAGATAGTGGCAATGCGCTCGAGCTTTGCTTTATCAGTAACCTTGATAGTGGTTACGTATTGGAAAAAGCAAGTACTAGAGGTTTGAATAATTGCATCCTCAATGAGGCGCATCTGCTCGTCTGAAATCTTCTCATCAGTAAACTTACGGATTGACTGATGGGACTTAATAGTCTCAATGGCGTCCATGGTTAATTTCCTCAAAGAACTATCACAATAGCAAGAGTAGCTTGCACCACCTGCTCAGCGATACACTGAGTTACGATGCTATGAACAAACTATCTCTAGTTTTAGCTAAAAATAATAATACCTACAATTGCGCCTCTGGCTCAATATGAAAAAGGGAGGATATTGCTCCCCTCTTGCTAAGTAATTACTCGTCTAACGCACCATAATGAGTTGACACTTACAGTGTGATGTCACTACCTGCGCCTAACAAGCAGATAGCAGCTTGCGATGCTAGCAACTAATGCAGCATATCCTATCTTTAGACAGGAATATGGAAGATAGCCTCACGATCAACGCTCGCACACTGAGCACGATCAAGCATGATGGCATCTAAGATAGTCATTGCCATCATAGCCTCGGCAATCGGCACAGCACGAATACCTACACATGGATCATGGCGACCTTTGGTAACTAAACCACTGATGGAGTTACCTTGCTTATCAATAGACTCACCTGGAGTCATGATGGACGAGGTTGGCTTGAATGCTAAACGCACCTTAATATCCTGACCAGTAGCAATGCCGCCTAAGATACCGCCTGCGTGATTGGACTTAAACCCATCAGGAGTGATCTCATCACGAGCCTCGGAGCCACGCATTGCAGCCATGGCAAAACCGTCGCCTACTTCTACACCCTTGACTGCATTAATCGACATCATGGCATGGGCTAAGGTTGCATCTAAACGGCTAAACACTGGAGAGCCAGTACCAACAGGCACATGTTTAGCTCTAACTTCAATCACCGCACCACATGAGTCTTGCTCTAAACGCAGCTTATCCATGTAGTCAGTAAGCTTTTGTAGCTCTTGCTCATCAGAGGTAGCAAAGTTGAAGGCATTATTTAAAGCAGCCTGAGCATCAAAAGCTGTAGTACTGTGAGGTCCAATTGCAGTCACGCAACCTTCTACCTCAACATTAAAGAGCTTCTTTAATACAGCTTTGGCTACCGCACCTGCAGCTACACGCATAGCTGTTTCACGGGCAGATGATCTGCCGCCACCACGATAGTCACGAATACCGTACTTCATGAAGTAAGTGTAATCGGCATGACCTGGACGGTAGGAGTTCATGATCTCAGAGTAGTCACCAGAACGTTGTGAAGTGTTCTCGATGATAAGGCCAATTGGTGTGCCCGTGGTCTTGCCCTCAAAGACACCTGAGATAATTTTTACAGCATCAGCCTCGTTGCGAGGAGTACCAAAACGAGTGCTACCTGGACGACGACGATCGAGATCATGCTGAATCATCTGTTCATTGATTTCTACGCCTGGTGGGCAGTTATCAATGATACAAGCTAAGGCAAGTCCATGAGACTCACCACAAGTAGTTACAGTGAAGATCTGTCCAAAAGTATTAGCACCCATAGTCCCTTGTATCCATTAACCAATATAAAGCCATTAGATGGCTTAGGTAGCCACCTTTGCAATGCTCCATATTATCAGGCATAGCAGCAAAAGGCACTCTTTACAGATAATCGCACTCATTTGCATGAGCTCTCCCCGTTTTGGACACTACAAAAAAGACATCAAACACAGCAATGCAACAGAGAAAGATGCACACTCTCGCGTTGAAAAACAAAAAGACCGACCACAGCGCCAACCATCTTGGCCCCATGTGTCGGTCATTTTAGATAGCCACGCTCGCTGCAATTAACTAGCAGCTGTTAATTGCTCCGAGCACAGCCTCCAGATTACGCGCTGCAGTTATCGCTGCAGTTGTGGCTTACGCTTAAAGACTATTTGGCTTGCGCTTTGAAGTACTCAGCACAAACCTCAAGCTGATCAGCAGTGAGCATGAATACACCGCTGCCACCACGCTTAAAGTCGATAAAGCGGAATGGAACGTTTGGATATGTCTCCATGAGGTTTTCTTCAGTATTGCCAACCTCAACGATGAGCACACCATCATCAGTTAAGAAGTCACGAGCCTTAATAAGGATCTTACGTACGCAATCAAGACCATCATCACCAGAGCCTAAAGCGATCTCAGGCTCGCGCTGATACTCATCTGGCATAGACTCAAGATCTTCAGCATTTACATATGGTGGGTTAGCTACGATGAGATCGTACTTGTCGCCCTCAGGCAGATTGTCAAAGAGATCAGACTGAATTGGGGTTACCACATACTCAAGGCCATACTCTTCGATATTACGCTGAGCAACATCTAAGGCATCTGCAGAGATATCTACAGCATCTACCTCACACTCGCCATCAAACTGCAGTGCAATAGCAATTGCAATACAGCCAGAGCCAGTGCACATATCTAATACACGCTCAGGACGCTTGGTGATATATGGGTGGAACTCATTTTCAATCAGCTCAGCAATTGGTGAGCGCGGAATGATAACGCGACGGTCAACATAAAACTGATGACCTGCAAAGAATGCACGGTGAGTTAAGTATGGAGTTGGGATGCGGTACTTAGTACGCGCAATTGCCATCTTAGCAATATGTATACGCTCACGACGAGTTAAACGTGAGTTTAAGGTTGATTCATCGCAAGGAGGCTGCAAGAACATGACTGACTGAACGAGCTCAATAGCCTCATCCCAGTAGTTGCCAGTGCCATGACCTACATAAACTGAATGCATCGCAAACATTGAAACCAGGTAACGAACCACGTCTTGAACAGTGCTCAGTTCCTCGGACATAGCCTCAATTACTTGCTCATCACTTGGCAGAGTGTAAAACTCTTCATCAAGTGCGGCGATAGTCTGATCAATTACGTCGTCGTTATCTTCGACGCTGGTACATAAATCAATGTCTGTCATACAAAACTTTCAATTAAACATACACATAGACACAGGAGAGTGCTTGTTCACACAAGAAGCTAGAACTGCTTGCTAGCAAGCCTGAATGCTATCAGCTTTTAGCCCCGTGTCACCTAGATTCAGTATGTTATCACAACAACAAGTGCATCTCATAAAATCGATACAAAGCTGACACTATGCCAAGGCTTAGTAACCTTGAATAACCATTAAAGATGGTGCTGTACTCGTGGTTCTTATCATGAGTGCATAGACATGAATATGTGGCGCATGCACATGAATATATAGCGCATTTATCGATGAGGTCGTCTTTATCATCTGTTAATCGCTCAAAAATAAAAAGCCCCGGAAGATATGTATCTTCAAGGGCTTCATATGAGCTACGATATTTGCTCGCAGGATACAAAGACTCTCATCTGCAAGCAGCACATGCATACGACACTAGATTACGTATCCACTCGAATAATCCATGCCTATCCCTGATTACGAGCTTAGTAATCGCATGGACTGAGATTTACAGAGGCTGTTTGTTTTGTGTCAGAGCCATACACGCTAAATGGACTTATTCAAACATGCTTAAGATCTCAGGCTGCAACTTAATGCCTGACCTTATATCCATTTGAGCATCTACGGAGCCAACTTCAAGATGGTACCGTACCTTATGTTTGTCTTGATTGTTTTAGCTGTAGTGAAGGTCTACTGGACGAGAGGCCTTAATGAAGTCTGAAATAATGTCATTAACTTCACGACCAATCTTCTTTTGGTGCTCACTTAAATTGTCATCAATGACAACCTTGCCGCCATCAAAGATAAAAGTACCTTGCTCGGCAATGACAAAACGACCCTTAAAGAAAGATGAAACATGCTTAGCAATCATCAGTGGGGAGTATTTGTTAAAAGTGCGCATCATAGCTGTAATCCTCTGCTTTAGTCTGTGTATTCACATTTTCACTAGACAAAAATTCTTTGCATCAATCAGGTGGATATGAGAACACCTGATTCAAAGTGTTTTTCGCTGGACAATAGACCAAAGATTAAACTGTTTGTGCTCACAGAGATGGCATTACAACAATCACCTGTATATTTAAATCATTTTGTGTACAGGCGGTCGGTTTGCTTCCTCTTGACTGTGTTTACATTATGGATAAAAACTTCACTAAATGCCTATATAAAGACCTCAATTTTGAAGATTTAACCACTATTCTTACAACAATGTTGAGAGGATCACAAAAAGCTAGATACAGAATGTCTTATCTATAAACAGCAGTATTTACACATGTGATTTAAGATAAGAATAGATCTTTGATATCTTGGCACATATTTTTATACATGCCAGCAAACTACACTTCAAATTCGATATTTATCGCATTTGCACCTGATACAAGTACCCATTTGAAGCAAATCTCCACCATCCTACGATTAGTGGAGTAATTCTCTGTAGCACTTGTATCCTAGTAGACTCATGGTTCGATCCCTTGTAAACAATCTTTGTTAAAGATAAGACTTGTATACAAGTTGAAACTATGCAAGCAAACGTTTGTGTCATAGCCAAAACGAATTAACCTAGACTTTGCAAAGGCAAGATCTTGCAACACACACCATCTCACCTCTTCAAAACCGCATTAAATAAGGCTTTGTGAGCATTTTTACTCACTTAACACTTCACCATTGTTCAAGATAATTAATAAAGGTTCTTAACAAACTGGGTGCTAATGTTGATATTTTCGAAACGAAACATTAGTGAAACGTTTCGCTTGATCAGCCTTGTTTTGGGTCAAATAACAGGGCTTAAGCACTAATTTGGCCGCCCCATTTGCCTTGTTTCTTCTCCTGTAGACTACGGCGCATACTTTAATCCTGCTAAATCAAAGGCAAATCAGCCAATTGTAAAAAATAAAAAAAGTTTCGCCCCAATTAGTAAAGTCACAAAACCAGATATATAAGCTTTTTAACCCCAAAAAAAACACCCCATAAAGGCTTGTTTGCCTAACAAAGAATCACTCGCTATTTAACAAACAGAATCAAAAAATCACCAACCGTCCAGCCAATAGCAGGCAAACCAAGACCAAAATCCACGTGCGCCTCTGACTTACTCCGAGCTCCCTGATCTCTAGCCACGATCTTATAAGTAAGCGCCCGCACATACTGAAGAGCTTATGAACAAGCGAGCAAGTCCCCTGACGATCTCACGCCCCATGATCCCTGCATTAAAAATAACACCGCCACGATCCCATGATCTTAGGCAGCAAGCGTCCGATAACCAGGATCCCGTGCATTTGCCACTATGCACAAGACGCTACGATCCTGTGATCTTGGGATACTTGTGCTAAGGAGAACGAGCTAGAACGTTGATATTAAAGGACGTCTTTTAACTCATCTTAAGTAGATGGGCATGGCCTTCAGATGCATAGACGATTTACCGCTAATACATCAAAATACTTGAGAAGTGTAGAGATCAGAGCGGTTGAATGGAGGTGCGCAGGATGTGGAAAATGAGAGTTGTGTGAGATCGCTAGATCCCAAGGCCTAGCGATCAAATGGCTTGTTGCTAAAGTAAAGCTTGGTGTTAGAAGCTGTTTTCTTTGCTAGGAGTGTAGAAATCCTGCGGTACAAACTTACCGGACTCATCTTGCTGTAGTACTAATGCTGCAGCTGTATAGAACGAAGGCACGTTAAAGCCATAACCTGCAAAAGCAATAGAGAGATTAACCACCTGAGGTATATGAGATACGAGTAAGACGGTATCATCATTAGAGCAGGAGGCCATCACATACTCTACAGCCATGTCGGTGTTACCTGAGGGACTGAGCTCTGGAATAATCTCAATCTCTGGAATGGATCGGCCTCTTAAGAGATCTTTTACTTGTGCTGCTGTAGCCATTGCTCGCTGCTTTGGTGAGCTAAAGATGCGAGTAATCTGTAAGGAGCTAACTAGCTTCATACCAGTAATCTTAGCCTCTTGAACGCCACGCTCAGAGAGCACTCGATCTCCACCGCTAAACACAGCATCTCCATGTCGCATAATTATGACTTTCACAGCAGCCTCTCTTTAGTGAACCCACAAGAAAACTCTAATTTTCTGTTAATTGCTCTTCATTGCTCTTATGCATACTTTATAGCACACGATATAGTGCTATGCCATATAATTTGACGTGCTAAGTAAAATGAGTCTTGGTTTGCTTTGCTTAAGGGCAGACAGTTAAGCTAGCTTAATAGCAGGCCGCTGAGCTGGCTTAATAGCAGGCCGCTAAGCTTGCTTATGGCAAGTTCAAAAGCTAACATTTGCTTGAGGCGCAACAGTAAGCTCTCTTAGACAAGATTCGGTTTAAGCTATTCTGTCGCTACTTGGCACTTTAGTGGTGTATAACATGGTTTAGACAAGGAAAAGAGCCATGGTCAAAAAGTATGATACTCAAAGTGCTCTTAGAGAAAATAGCACTATACATAGGCCTATTCGCTCTGCTGACGAATCTGACCGCTCATATGCTAATGCAGCCTCACGTTTTACGCTGCAGTTAGAAGAAGAACACCATAATACTGAACAATATGCTCGATCTGATGCTACATATTTGGGTAGGCGCAATCACACCGGCTTTAGCTCAGATCAAACGCAGCTAACGCCTGACAACTCTAGTCGCTTCATGGACAGCTCAGTTGAGTCAATTTCTAGCTCTACCAACGGCTTTTCAAGACATGCATCCCATCGCCATCAACATCTAAATCAACCACCTGCCATTAGTGGCCAATCATCTGCTCTCAATCAGAGCGCAGATATGAGTAGCCAAACCACTGCTAACACTCATAGCACTGCTACGAGTAGCCAATCTCATGTTAAGGATCATAGTGCAGCTGTTAGCGACCAATCATCTTATCGCTATCAGACATTTAACAATGGACATGTAGCTGACATTGAAGAGGGTGCTGATGAACATCATGACAACTCAATAAAGCTGCTGCACCTTGGCGATATTCGTGTATCAGCGCTCAAAAGCTTAAGAAACCTCAGAGCATGGTTTAAAGATCTTAGCCCTCAAGATATTGACGATATACAGCTGCAGCTTGAAAGGCTCAAGGTCGAAAAGATCAATGAAGAGCAAGAGCGCCAACGCAAAGAGTACTTACATCAAGCCTTTGTCAAACTCTATCGCAATGACGGCAAGGAAGATGATTATGCCTTAGTTGATCCTCAGTCTCTCATTGAAGGCATAGCACAGCGTATTGGCTGTGTTCAAAGTACTACCCACACAAACAGATTTAAGTATCGCTTTATTGATTTAGATGGCAAAGTCTGTGAGTGGACTGGTCAAGGGCGTGAGCCAAAACGACTTAAAGCCATTATGGCTGCTACCGGCAAACCTAAAGAAGCATTCTTAGCCAAAGAAGACACTCCTCTCCATGCTAAAGATGTTGACCACGATGAGATTAGCCAAATCTCTGCCTTAGTTGCCAAGATGACCTTGCTTAAACGCACAGAAGATCTCGTTCATGGTAGAGACCATGCTGCAGATAAGGCCAACCAGACTCACCGCCCATTACTCTAGGCAGCCGCATCAGACTCATGGCCCATTACTCTAGGCAAGTCGCATCAGACTAATGGCCCATTGCTTTAGGCTAGCAGCATCAGACTTATAGCCTTGCTGTAGGCAAGCTGCATTTTATGCACGCTAATGCTTTTTGCTTTGAGATAGCGACAATAGACCAAAGTGACATTGGGCAAGTGCAGTTGCGAAAAGTGATATTTATAAAGGTGTTGCCTACAATGAAAAAAGCCTTGCGATCTGTACGATAGCAAGGCTTTTTTGTGAGCTTTAAGAGCTAAGCTTATTTGCCAGTGATTGCGCTATCACGCTCTGCCATTACTTGGTAGATTTCCTTGTTGATGCTCTTGAGCACAGCGCAAGGATCAGTTGCACGGGTAACTGGACGGCCAATTACTAAGTAGTCAGAGCCAGCCTTAATTGCATCCACTGGTGTCATGATGCGCTTTTGATCGCCTACATCGGAACCAGCTGGACGAATACCTGGAGTTACAGTAATAAACTTAGATCCTAACTTCTCTTTAATCAGGCTAACTTCACGTGCTGATGAAACAACACCATCTAAGCCAGCCTCTTTAGTTAAGGTAGCTAAACGTAATACCTGCTCTTCCGGGCTGCAGTCGATACCAATACCGTTCAGCTGCTCTTGATCCATTGAGGTAAGTACAGTTACGCCAATAACAATTGGCTTAGAGGCACTGCTTGGAAGCTTATCCAGCTCATTGCGTACTGTCTCCATCATGACTTTACCGCCAGAGGCATGTACGTTTACCATCCATACACCTAAGCTAGCAGCTGCTCGTACGGCCATAGCAGTGGTGTTTGGGATGTCGTGGAATTTTAAGTCTAAGAAGACACGGAAGTTTAAGTCTACTAACTTAGATACGAACTGAGGGCCTGCAATAGTAAACAGCTCTTTACCTACTTTAAGGTTGCAGGAGCTTGGATCAAGTCTGGATACGAAATCTAAAGCAGCTGCATCGTTATCGTAGTCGAGTGCGACAATGACCTTTGGATCAAACATGTTTAATTCCTTAGCTTACAGGCAGGATATCTAAGTGCAATAACACAAGCATGATTAAGCTTGCCTACACTTAGCTCCTTCTTTTTGGATAGCTCGCAGTTCTTTAAGCTAGCCTCATTATTACAGCTAGCTTAATGTGGCATTTATATAGCCTTGTTACTCAAGCTGCAAAGAAAAATCTATCACAGCTTTTAAAATCATCTAGTCCCTGAAGAATAGCTCACAAGCACAGCACTAATCCGCCACAAGACGCTTGATGGCTCATAAATTATGGGAATTTGCGCTGAGGGATCACTCGATAATACAACAACTTACAGCCATAAGGCCAAAATTTTGTTAAATTCGTGCCTTGTATCTATAGCGCTCAGCGCTTATGAAGCCTTTGGATCTATTAACTGCAATCCTTAATGAGCTGCTTTGTGCTAATTCTTTATTAGCTACTTTGTGATTATCCATTGAATCATTGGCGGCAATCTGTAATTAGATTCTTTGTAGCAAAAGTGCTTAATGGCTTTGCAGCTAGCAAGAAATGGTTAGCTGATTTTTTGATGGCAGCAGCCAGAGACTGCTGCATCCGTGAGTAGATGGAAGGTGAGATTAACTATGGCTTGAAGTTTAGTCGCCGTCGAGTGAGTGCTTTGGACGAATGGTATCGAAGCGGCGGCAAGATGGACATTGCCAGAACATCATGCTCGATTCAAAGCCACATGAGGAGCATGAGAACTTATGGTTAGATGCAATACGAGCGTCGATAATGCTCTTAAGCTGCATAACGGTTTCGCTTTCACCTTGGGTGCTCTGACAATTAGTTCTAAAGCCCATATAGGCAGAGAACAGCTTGATATTTGGTCTTTCATTTATGAAGCTTAAGTACAGTTTCTGAGCCTCTTCATTGCCTTGAGTCTTATAAACCACATCGCAAAGCTCTGCTAAAACAGCTGCTGAACTAGTCTTCTTAGCTAATGACTCTAAGGTGCTCTTGTACAGTGGGTCTGTTTTTTCTAAACCGCACTTGCTTAAAAGCTCGAGGCAGAACATACCTGAGTTTTTATCTTTAGAGGCGATCTTTTCAATAATCTCGACCACCTTGCTGCTTACGTCCGGTCCACCCTCTTTAATCTTAATCTCACCGAGCATGATCAAAGGACGGATAGCATTCTCAGAGAACTCTTGAGCACTGTTAAGACGCTTAGTAGCCTCTTTGATTCGTCCTGAATCAATATCCTGCAGTGCAAGTTCACAGTAGTAGTGAGATAGGCTATTAAGCTCAGATGGTCCGAGCACATCTTTATGCTCGCTACCTAACTCAATAGCTTTTTCAAAGTCACGCACCTGCTCATACAACTTAATGAGCATACGCACAGAGCTTTTATGCTGTCTTGGGATTTCAACTAACTCAAGCAAAATAGCCTCAGCACGGTCTAAAAGACCAGCACTGATAAAGTCAGTTGCTAGCTCAAGCTGAGCCATTTCACTTTCAAAAGGCTCGGCGCTGTCATTGTTGGCAAGGGAAGTATGCAAGGAGATAGCTCTATCTACCTCACCACGTTGTCTGAAGAGATTGCCAAGAGCTAAAGAGGATTCAAAGGAAGGATTGCCTGAGTCTAAGTATGCAATGAACTGATCTACAGCCTGGTCTTTATCATTATTGATAAAGAAGTCCACGCCGCGCAGGTAGTTCTTAGTCTGCTCGGTCTTTTCACCTGCTCGCTTTACGTTATATGAGTTGCGGCCCATATAGTATCCGTATGCTGCAGCTATAGGCAAAAGTAAAAAGAGTAGTTCAAACATGCACGCCTAGCTCGTAGAGCGAAATAGAAAGCAGCATATACTCAATGGTATACGCCATGATAATTACATTGTACAGGCAATAGTAATAATAATTCCAATTGTCAGCTGATTTTAGTTCATTAGCTTCATTGCAAGTAGATATCTATCTTCTACTCAGCTGAACATACTTAGTAATATCAGAAATCTTTTGCTTGTGTAAATGACAAAAGCCGTCACCTGTCTGCAACAAAAGAGCGACAGGAGACGGCTTCAAGCTTTAAAACTTGTAACTTTTCTTAGCTTATGCTGACAAGATAATTCTTACTTTGCAGGTGCTTCTACCTTAGCATCAGCTGCTTTCTTGTCATTTGCAGCATTGGCCTCAGCGTCGTGCTTAGCCTTGTCGATTGCCTTGGCTGCCTCTTTCTTTACTTTCTTAGCTTCGCTCTTAGCGTTATGAGCACGAGCCCACATCTTCATGGTGAAGACTAAGGAGATGTACAGACCAACAATAATGCCGACAATCAGGCCAATAACCATCACCATTGCCAGTGAGAGTTCTGCCTTAACAAAGAGGAAATCGAAAGTAACGATTGACTCATTAGCAGAACCGATGGTTAAACCTAAGATGCAGAACAAAATAAGTACGATGACGTAAAGCCAAAACTTCAGCATAGTGACACCCAATTATAGTTATCCATTTGCTCAAAAAAGCATGCCGCATTATAGCAAAATAATCTACATTCCCTAGTTTGAGAAACTAAGCTTGCAGCCTTAAGTCACGCTTTTGCGACATTAAGCATCTTTTTGCTCAATAAAACATCCAAACTATCTGCAAAATTGCATTGCTGTAGACCCCATGAGAAAAAAGTCTAGCAAAAAGACAACTTAGCTTGCCCACCTCTAAAGCTAACGCGGCGTTGCCAACTTATGTAAAGACAACGCGCTTTGGTCAACTTATTTAAAGCTAACGCGGCGTTGCCAACTTATGTAAAGCTAACACGCTTTGGTCAACTTATTTGGTAAGTGTTGGCCTACTTCTTTAAAGATGCCTCGTACTCAGCATAAGACTGTACGCCTAAGATGCGTTTGGCATTGTCCACACGCTCCTGTGATGGAGTCTCAACATCCTTGAGCTTGTAAGGAATACCCATCTCTTCGTACTTGAAGGAGCCAAAGCTGTGGTATGGCAGTACTTCAACACGCTTAACGTTCTTAAGCTCCTTGATGAAGTCTGCTGTCTTTTTAAGATAGACATCATCATCGGTGTAGCCTGGAACTAAAACATGGCGAATCCAGACATCCTTGCCAATCTCACTTAAGTAACGGGCACAATCTAAGATGTTGGTGTTCTCAAGCTTAGTGAGCTCAACGTGCTTTTCGTTATCGATATGCTTGATATCGAGCATGACCAGATCGGTATACTTCATGAGCTCATTGAACTGAGAGAAGAAAGGCTCTTCACGAGTAAATGGAGCTGCACAAGTATCCAGACAGGTGTTAATACCTTCTGCCTTTAAAGCCTTGAAGAACTCAACTAAGAACTCGATCTGCACTAAAGGCTCGCCACCTGAAACAGTAACGCCACCTTGCTCACCCCAGTATGTCTTGTAACGCAGGGCACGCTTGATAATTTGGTCTACAGTGTACTCTTCACCTGCATCATGAATCTTCCAAGTATCAGGATTGTGACAGTATAGACAGCGCATCTTGCAGCCTTGCATAAAGACTACAAAGCGAATACCTGGGCCATCTACGGAACCAAAGGTTTCGAAAGAGTGAACTCGTGCTGTGGTCATAACCTTACCTTAAAATGTGGAAGACAAGTAAAGAGAACCTATCTGAACTATGTCTAACTGCAGATAAATAGATGAAGCCATTAAGGTGCACTACTTTAATATATGCATCCAACGGCCAAAGCATGGACCAATGCCATAGCGACATTAGCCTCTTGAAATACTATTGCACGCAAAACAAAAAGACCCTTGCTAAATCTCTTTGCACTAACTTTAAGTTATTTGCATGAAATAAGTAGCGTGAACAAATCCAGATCTAAAGAACTGCTGCTGAGCAAATTCTTCTTGATTTACCAAAACTGCGGCGAGGGTGTTATCTAACATCGGATATGGAGTTATCCCACATCGTATTGGAGTTATCCAGCTTCGGCTTTGGGGATACCCAACATCGGATATGAAGTTATCCAGCTTCGGCGATGAAGATATCAATAACTACTGCCTAGGTACGGGCAAATCAAGAAAAACTTATCTTAGCATTACTTGCATCAAGCAAGTAAGTGGATGGTTAGGCTAATACCTGACTGTCTTGCTCTTTGGGCTTGCTAGTTACTAGCCGCTTGCCTGCTTACGTGTACTGAGCTTGTTATTGTCTTGTGAGTAATTCAGTAGGCTTATTTTCATTTGCGCTAGCCATAAAAAAGGCGGCCAAGTGGCCGCCCTTTTTTAGGCTAAATTAAGCCTTGCTTGCACTAAATCAACATTAGAGTTGAATTACATGCTCTTGTGGCAAGTACGTGCAATAACGTCTAACTGCTGCTCATGGGTTAAGTCGATGAACTTAACAGCGTAGCCAGATACACGGATGGTGAAGTTTGCGTACTCAGGCTTCTCTGGGTGCTCCATAGCGTCGATGAGCTTCTCAGTACCGAATACGTTAACGTTCAGGTGGTGTGCACCCTGCTCGAAGTAGCCGTCCATTACCTGTACGAGCTTGTTGGTACGCTCGCCTAAGTCGTGACCTAAAGCATCTGGAGAGATGGTCTGGGTGTTAGAGATACCGTCTAAAGCGTACTCGTATGGGAGCTTAGCTACAGAGTTTAAGGAGGCTAATAAGCCAGACTTCTCAGCACCATATGATGGGTTAGCACCTGGAGCTAAAGGCTCGCCTGCCTTACGGCCATCAGGTAATGAACCAGTTGCCTTACCATAAACCACGTTAGAAGTAATGGTTAAGATAGAGGTGGTTGGCTCAGAGTTACGGTAAGTGTGGTACTTCTTGATCTTGTTTAAGAAGGTCTTTAATAACCAAACTGCCATCTCATCAGCACGGTCATCATCGTTACCGTAGCGTGGGAAGTCACCGGTGGTCTCGTAGTCAACTACAACACCCTGCTCGTTGCGGATGCACTTAACCTTGGCGTACTTGATAGCGCACAGGGAGTCAACCACGTGTGAGAAGCCAGCGATACCAGTTGCGAAGGTACGACGTACATCGGTATCGATGAGGGCCATCTCAGCAGCCTCGTAGAAGTACTTGTCGTGCATGAAGTGGATGAGGTTCAGTACGTTTACGTACAGGCCTGCAAGCCAATCCATCATAACATCGTAACGCTCCATAACCTCATCAAAGTCGAGGTACTCGGAGGTGATTGGACGGTACTTAGGACCAACCTGAACTAATGACTTCTCGTCAACACCGCCGTTGATTGCGTAAAGCATGCACTTAGCGAGGTTAGCACGTGCACCGAAGAACTGCATTTCCTTACCGGTCTCAGTTGCAGATACGCAGCAGCAGATGGAGTAATCATCGCCCCAGATTGGACGCATTACGTCGTCGTTCTCGTACTGAACAGAAGAGGTCAGGATAGAGATCTTAGCTGAGTAATCGCGGAAGCCCTGTGGCAGGTTCTTGGAGTACAGAACAGTTAAGTTAGGCTCTGGAGCTGGGCCCATGTTCTCTAAGGTGTGCAGGAAGCGGAAGTCGTTCTTGGTAACCATTGAACGGCCGTCCATGCCTAAGCCTGCCATCTCTAAGGTAGCCCATACTGGATCGCCTGAGAAGAGCTGGTTGTATGAAGGGATACGGGCAAACTTGACCATACGGAACTTCATAACGATGTGGTCAACGAGCTCCTGAGCCTCAGACTCAGTTAAGGTACCCTCGTTGAGATCACGCTCAATGTAGATGTCCAGGAAGGTAGCAATACGACCTACGGACATAGCAGCGCCGTTCTGGGTCTTGATAGCAGCTAAGTAGCCGAAGTATAACCACTGGAAGGCCTCACGAGCATTCTGAGCTGGGCCAGAAATATCGTAACCGTAAGTAGCAGCCATCTCCTTCATTGCAGCTAAAGCACGGATCTGCTCGGAGATCTCTTCACGCTGACGAATGATGTCGTCGGTCATGATGCCGCAACCGCATAAAGATAAGTCTTCCTTCTTCTTAGCGATTAAGAAGTCGATACCGTATAAAGCAACACGACGGTAGTCACCAACGATACGGCCACGGCCATAAGTATCTGGAAGACCAGTAATGATCTTGTTCTTACGAGCAGCACGCATCTCTGGAGTGTAAGCATCGAATACACCCTGGTTGTGGGTCTTACGATACTCGTTGAAGATTTGCTCGTACTTTGGATTTGGGGTGTAACCGTAGGTGGTGCAAGCCTCCTGGGCCATCTTGATACCACCGTATGGCATGAAAGCACGCTTTAAAGGCTTGTCAGTCTGTAAACCAACAACCTTCTCAAGATCCTTGGTGCCTTCGCCAATGTAGCCTGGACCGTAAGCGTTGATGCTTGAAACGATCTCAGTTTCCATATCGAGAACGCCGCCCTTTGCACGCTCTTGCTTCTGCAGATCCTGTAACAGGCCCCAGAGCTTATCGGTGTTATCGGTAGCTGGAGCTAAGAAGGACTCATCGCCGTTGTACTGAGTGTAGTTGTTCTGAATAAAGTCACGAACATCAATCTCGTCAACCCAGTGAGTGCCCTTAAAACCACGCCATTCTGTTCTCATAAAAATCTCCTGTGAGAAGTACAGAAACTTAGATCTTTTAACAGTTCACAAAGTGTTGCGACAATTTAGCGACCTACACTAGCAACCTTGGTAGCTTGCAAGTTGTAGTGTGCAATTTCACACCACCATATCGGTCAACTTTAAACACGAAAACCTGACTGTTGAGACTCAAGCACTTAGCTTGAGGTTTTGCATCCATTTGGAGCAATTTGCTAAAGACTCTCAACTAACGTCAACAATTTTGTGAACCAAATCAAAACTATGGGTTCATTATTCTCCTGTACTTGACAAAAAACAATCAAAACATGCAAATCAAGCATTTTTTTAGTTACTTGTGCAAAAGCCTCAAAACACCTCATAAATCGCATATACATCAGCTTTTAACCATATTTATCACTAAGATCACAAGATCTTAACAAGAGACCTCTTCTAGCTGTTTGTAAACTTATTCTTGATCCCTCCTCCGCAAGCCCAACCCCATTACAAATGGCGGATATAAGCACTTCGTGAAAATATTTTTCACCACTTATCAGCATCAAAGATCAGCACATTTCACCCTCAAACCCCCCCTCTTTGAGAAATCCTTTAATTAAGTAACTCCTTTAATAAATTAAGTTTAATAATTACTTGTAGCTAACACTATCCATAAAGCTGATATTTATCGCATTTGTTACACTTTTAAACAACATAATGCGATGCCTCAAATAGCCATCATCCTTAACAAATTGAACACAAAAACCAATTAAAAAATTTTTCCTTAGCTATCATTTTTGATTACAAAGACCGATGGCGCTAAAAACATCTTATATACAAGTGTACAAGTACACACTTTGCAAATATTTCCCTTATATATGCTTTTGATGATTAATCTTGCTACACAGTTAAGCTGACTTTCATTTATGATTAAAAGTGAGCAATTTTTGCAAAATATCCAAGTTAGTCTAAACTAACTGTTTTTACATAAATTCCATAAGTTTTACTTATACATCATTAGCAATTTGGCTCAAAATAGCCTCTTCAATCGAGCAGAATCATCCTCTCAAAGAGAGCCACAGCATGAAAATTTACTCCACAAATTGCTACAACCTAATTATTTCCTCCAATAGATCGTGACAACATGCCGTCCAACGACACTAAGCAACGCCCTCAAAAGCTCGATAAATAAGCCATTTAAATACTTTTTTGCGCAGCAATTGCTCTGCCTACTAAGCCACAAGATGTTGAGTTCTTGCGGAATCTTGCAGCTTACCAAGGGCAAAATCACTGTTAAATGCTTTTGCAAATAGAGAATAATGTATGGATAGCATAGGAATGCATCACCGCACTCATAGCAACTGCAGCATCTACTGCAGATATCAGCTGCAATGCATACATTATCGATGACAATATATAAGCTATTGAGTGTAGCGGTAGAGGGGAAGCTAGAGCGCTATTGAGTGGAGCGGTACAGGGGAAGATAGAGCGCTATTGAGTGGAGTGGTAGAGGGAAAAATAGAGTGCTTTTATGTAAAGAAGAACCAGCGGTGATATCTTCCCGCTGGTCTACATAACACTGTAATCAGTAAAGCTGCATTTTGCAGCTAAAAGAGGTGCGATTAATAGAAGCGAGAACTCCTAAAAATCTGCGCAAGCCTGGAGAATTGCTTGGCGCTTAAACTTAGGTTGCAAAGTATCTAACAGCCGCAAACACGGTTGCAGAAGTATTCGATGCTGCTGCGATACTTTGCCGAAAATCGCTTAACTTACTCAAAGCTATCAAAGCTACCTAGATCAGAGCTTGTGATGCTTTTCAAAAGCATGTTTGTGCTACCTTCTGATAGCACGCTTGAGGTGCTAGCCCATAGCATGCTTGAGATGCATTCTAATAGCACTCTTATGCTGATCCTTTAGATCGCCATCATGCCCCAAGATCAGTAGGTATGCAGCCAATAAAGATCTCTGAATGCTGTTTTAGAAGATCACCGCATCTAAGAGATCGCGGATGCTTGATATCAAGCTCTAGCGCTTGGTGATACTGCTGCTAAGCTGCAGCAGTATTGAGTAAGTGAGTATGTTTGTTTAGTGCTGTGTTTTTTCAGCAATGGTGCCAGTTACGTAGGCATGTAACAGAGCCTCGAGTTCCTTGATGGTAGTGCGGATCTTGATGCCATTATCAGTATCAGCAACTAAACGACGCTCATCAAACTTCTCAACTAAAGTTACATCTGAGTTAATGTCTACGTTCTCAGCTACAGCCTTCTCACAGCTTTCAAATGGAGTGTGAGCCTTGAAGGTAATACCACGGCTAGTAGAGATCAGAGTGTAGCCTGCAATACCAGTGGTGTTATGGTAAGCCTTGCACAGACCACCATCGATTACGAACACACGACCATTGGCGCGTACTGGGCTTTCACCCTTGTTAACACGAATTGGAGTGTGACCATTGATGATGTGACCAGTGTTTGGATCAAGACCAAACTCTTCTAAGATCATGCGTGCTACTTCTTCCTTGTGATAGTGGGTGTAGTACGGATCTTTTGGCTCCTTGTGGGAAGTCTTGTCATCAATGAAGTAACGCTCAAATGGCTTCATAGTACGGCCGGATAATGGGCTGTTAAAGCCACACCACATGTAGTACATGAAGTCTAAGCTCTTACGATCGCGCAGTGCAAAAGCACGACGTGCTACCTTATCGCAGTGATCGAAGTAAGCCTTACCCTGCAGAGTCTTACCACCAACATCAACTGGACGGAAGTTACCATCCTCAGTCATTGGTACGCAGCCATGGAAGAGTAAGTTACCGTTGTAGCACTTGTACATAGAGCCAACGTTAAAGAGGAATGCAACCTCACGCTGTAATTCTTTAGACTTAGCAAAAGACTCCTTAATGGACTCCATTAAGTAAGCCTCTTCACGGCTTAATGCAAAAGGATCATCAGGATTGATTGTTGGCAGCTCTGTAGTGTTGAGATTGTATACCTTACCCTCAATAGTCACAGTGCCATTCTTAAGATCCATCTTGTCCATAAGGAGACGATCTTCCATATGGAACTCAGGATTACGCTTAATGAGCTGACCTTGTAACTTCAGTGCAATAACGGTAATTGCCTTAACCATCTTGGCACGAGTTTCGTCCTCAACGGCATTTACCATCTGCTCATATTCTTCATCGCTATCTGCACCACGGCCATCGCAGTGGCTATTATCAACATGGACGTTGCCAACTAATGAGCAAGCAGCACCATTTGATCTCTCCTTGACAGGATAGGAGTAAGTCTTCTGAGCAAAGTCGGCAAGCTTACGTAAAGAGATTGAGTATGCAGACTCAAGCAGGCCATAGTTGAAGTAGTTAACGTTGTTACGTAAAACTGTAGCGATACAGACCTCAGAGCCTAAAGCTGCACCCATCCACAGGATATCGTGGTTACCCCACTGAATGTCGATGCTGTGGTAATCCATTAACATGGACATGATGCGATCTGGGTTTGGTCCACGGTCGTATACATCACCAACTACGTGCAGATGGTCAACAGCAAGACGCTTTGACAGTGCACATAATGAGTATAAGAAGTGGCGTGCAGATCGAGTCTGTAAGATAGTGTTAATAATCGCTTTGTGGTAGATAGAACGGCTATGCTCTTCATCATTCTGGGCGTGTAAGAGCTCATCGATGATGTAGCTGTAGTTCTGATTAATAGCCTTTCTAACCTTTGAACGAGTGTACTTTGCAGACATGTACTTACACAGCTTGATAAGCTTTAAGAGTGTCTCGCGGTACCACTGCTCGTTAAGTTCGTTACGGGAGCGCTTTAAACGCAGAACTTCACGTGGGTAGTAGATAAGGGAGCATAAGGCTGCTTTTTCTTCTTTGCTCATATCAAAGAGCTCTTCAACCTTATCGTGAATAACACCTGAGCAGCTATTGATGATGTGGCAGAATGCCTCGTACTCACCATGCAGGTCACTAATGAAGTGCTCAGTACCTTTAGGCAGATTTAAGATCGCCTGTAAGTTGATGATCTCAGAGAATGCGTCAACGCGTGTTGGATACTGTACTGCTAGCAGCTCTAAATAATGCTGGTCAATAAGAACGCCGTGACCATCAGGAGATAAATCGTCGACGAATTGTTGAGCCTCACCCAAGACGTCTAAGCCTGAATCAAAAGTGCTCACCTAAAACTCCTTACATGTACTTCTACACTCATGTATGTAGCTACAGTGTTATCAATAAAGCTTTAAGCATTAAGGAGGTATCTACCTAGTTTTAATGCTAAATGCGAGTGGTAGCTATAGTGACTTGAGTACAGCCCACACACCAAAATCCTGTTTTAAATCATCAGTAAACCATTCTGCAAAGATAGATAAGCGCCATTAGTTTTAGGTATCTACATAATTCATACTTTAATAAGCCAAACCACACAAAATAATGAATTAGATAGATATAGCTAGTGCACTAAAGCTCATACCAGATAGCAAAAGAAATAGCCTGTGGACGCTACTGAAAGAAGAAGCAAAGACAAGAAGAGTTGAGATTGTTTCACACTCAGTGGTGCTAGATTGAACTAGATGCTATAGGTTTTGTTCTCTACAGATTTACCAGTGCGTAGTCGATTAACAACTACGTCGGAAAGAACTTAATTACGAGGAGTCACAATCTAAAGTGACGTAACATAAAGTGCTGTCCGCTGATGACGCGCTAGAGTTTAGCAAAGAGAGATATTGCAAAAAGACCTTATGTTTTGAAAATGCGACGATGCGCAAAATGTAAACGTTTACACAATATGATACAGATTATCATCTTTACAAAAAGCTACATATTAATGCGTAAATCCACGTCGAATAAGGCTTTGCGCGTTTACGTTGATAAGATGCGCTTATGTAACTGCAATGAAACATTTACATGCGTCAAAACACATTTGCATGTAAATCACTTTGCGCATCCCAACCAGCACATTGCTATATCACCACTTTCTGACTTAACGAAAGATCACAAAGCCAGGATCATTAAGAAAAGGTTCGAACCAAACTGCATCTCATTCAAAGACAGCAGAGGCGCTGGGATGGCTAGGAGACGCCGGATGATATGCACTGCTTGGGTGAGATAGCGTATTTTGATTTAAATGGTCTTGCAAGCTAAATGGCACACGCGATAGTGAGCCTAAGATTATTGGCTATGCTGCTAAATCTTACCCGCTAGCTATTAGCTGCAGGCATTGAATTGCTGCCCATTAGCCGCAGTCATTGAATTGCTGCACATTAGCCGCAGTCATTGAATTGCTGCACATTAGCCGCAGGCATTGAATTGCTTCCCATTAGCCGCAGTCATTCAGATGCTAGCCATTGAGGCGATAGCCTTCACCAGTTTCAGTAATTATGAGCTGTGGAGCCTTGGGCTCGTCTTCGAGCTTAAGACGCAGGTTATAAATAACAATACGCAGGTGATTGCCATTATCGCTGTTAGGGCCCCATACCTGCTCGGTTAAGTACTTAGTAGATAAGACCTTACCTCGCTCATTTAAGAGGATGTGGAAGAGGCGCTTTTCAAGCTTAGTTAAGTGGACAGGGTTGCCATTTTTTAACAGCTCACCAGTATGCAAATCAATGTGGACATTACCAAGCACAATCTCATTGGTAATATCACTGTGATCTTTAGGAATAACTCGTCTTCTCAAACATGCGCGAATGCGCGCCATGAGCTCGCGATCGCCAAAAGGCTTCTTTACAAAATCGTCAGCACCAGCCTCAAGGATGGCTAGCTTTGCTTTTTCATCATCTTTGCTTGAAAGAACAATTACTGGAACCTTAGAGTATGCACGGATGGTGGCTAAGATCTCCATACCGTTGTCTTCGGTGATATCGATGTTAAAGAGGATAACATCAGGCTGTGTAGAAGCTGCAGTTCTAAGTGCTTGCTTGGTATTGCTAGCCTCAAAGCACTTGTAACCTTCATTGACTAGCTTACGGCGAAAACTAATACATACCAACTCATCATTGTCGATGAGTAGTACTGTACTGCGCTTAGCAGAATACAATGAACCCTTAGCTTTCTGATTGTCATTATCATCAGAAGCAAATAGAGACGCTGTATTAGTAATACCGTTCGATGAAGCCATACACTATTGGCGCAATTAAGCTACTTTAAAGATGAGCTTGCAAGCGCTTCACTCCTTCGTAAGTTCTTCTTTAATTACTCTGCACTTTAAGAGATTGAAAATTCATCATAGAACATGACAGTTATCGTAACTTTAGGTCGCTACATCTACATCTCAAATTGACAACTTGACTTAGAAAATACTTATAAGCTCCGCTTAATTAACAGCTTTACGTAAGAGCACTTTTTAGCATGCAGTAATTGAGAACCATGTACTTATGATGCTAACGAGTATGTTTGAATGTATTCCCCTTATGCTGAAGATACTGTTATAAAACCAAACCATGTATAAATCGCTAGAGACGAGCAAAACACGCAAGCTACCAAGTACTCAATTAAGGTATTAAAACAAGCCTACGAGCCTAGCAAGACTCAAACAAAATATACCAATCCATAGTTAGGCTTAGATAAAGCTTTCAATAAGCTTAAAGCTATCTTTGTCTAACAATATTTTGATCTAAAGGTTTCGAGAGCTAAAAAATCTCTCACAGACTTTATTACCAAAAATACTAGTTCACTGTTATCTTAGCACAGCATGCAGGATATGGCCTTTTTCTGTGAGCTATATGATAGATATATGCCCATTTTAAGCGCTTTTTCAAACATAACTACCTAAAAATAGGATTCCCTATTCTTTTCTGGCACTAAAGAGTGCATGCATATCAATACAAGCGATCTGTCTAAACACAAATCAGTATGTATCCACTGTACTTTAGTTTTGATAGATTACTTAAGGCACAATAGTGTACTAATGCTTTTAAACATCTCTTGCATGTGCATATATAGCCCATCATGCATATGCAGATTAAGGATAGCTAAGTAAGCTATTACGTTAATCCCTTAGATAGTGCTAAATGAGATTTGCTTGAATAGAGGTGCACGCATCTGCTGTCCTTGTATTAGCGCTTGCAGCAGATTCGTGTATAAAAGGCGGAGACCCCATGCTCTTAGCGTCGAGAGTCAAAGTCCCATTAAGGAAATCACTCATATGCTAAGGCAGGTGCTAATGTGAATGCTTGTAAGCTCTCGCTCAAGCTAAGCATATGCTCATAAGCTAATAAGTTGCTCAAGCTAAGCATATGCTTCTAGCTACATTAGCGTGAACTAGCTTGATAAGACAGGAATGAGATAAAAGACTCGAAATAGCTTTCGGTATCGTCATTACGTCCTGAGATGCTAAGGAGTACTAAGTTGCCAGGCTCACCATAAACAAGGGCTTCGATATCATCATCGCAATTAAAGGCCCAAGCTTTCTTTAAGATGTTGGATCTTACTGGCAAAGTGCAATTCATCTGCTCAGCTGCTACGCGTGAGAAAGTCTCAGCACTTACTTGAGAGCCAGACTTATCAGCAATATAAGTAACGCTTACTGCAATAGAGCCAGACTCGTGTACATAAGATAATGAGTTATCCATGCTTGGATTAGGCTGAACACTCCAAAATGGTGGGCATGGAATGTTTTGGGAGTAATCTTGTGCAGTAACATCAGCTTTCTCTGCATGAACAGCCACTTTATCTAAGTTGTCCTCAGCATAGGATACACCTGCACAAACAGTAGCTAATACGGATGCCGCGCAAATAGAGCGCCATAATGATAGAGAGTGATGCATCTAAAAACTCCTTTTGCCCATACACATCTTAACTTTGCTGTGTACGATGGCCAAATACCTAACGGCAGCAATACTCAAATATAAACATGGCCGCCGTTAAACACTTTAGTAAAACTTACATTAACAGCTTGCAACAATAAGGCTGCCATAGTGGCAGCCCTATTTTATGGCTCTAAAGTCGGCGATGATGCGCTATTAAGCTGTACCTTAAGTACTTTCTTATATAGCAGCGCTATTTGTAATCACCTTAGAGCACAAAACGTTAATTACCAATTACTTCTTGGCGTTAGCGTTCAGAGAGTCAACCATTTCCTGAGCGATGGTCTCAACTGGGCGATCACCGTCTAAAGCTAAGTAATAAGTCTTACCCTCAGATGCAAGCTTCTTGTAAAAAGCTACGAGAGGCTCGGTCTGGTTGTGGTAAACCTCAAGACGTGAACGTACAGTTGCCTCTTCGTCATCAGCACGGATTACGAGGTCTTCACCAGTTACGTCATCCTTGCCCTCAACCTTTGGTGGGTTGTAGACGATGTGGTAGGTACGGCCAGAGGCTAAGTGTACGCGACGGCCTGACATACGCTTAACGATCTTCTCATCAGGAACTTGCAGCTCTACAACGCCATCAATCTCGATGCCAGCCTCAACTAAAGCCTCAGCCTGTGGGATGGTACGTGGGAAGCCGTCAAATAAGAAACCGTTCTTGCAATCATCAGCAGCAATACGCTCTTTTACCAGGCCAATGATGATCTCATCAGATACAAGCTTGCCTGCATCCATTACAGCCTTAGCTTGTAAACCTAATGGAGTACCTTCCTTGATAGCAGCACGCAGCATATCGCCAGTGGAGATCTGTGGAATGGAGAATGCCTTGGTTAAAGTCTGAGCTTGGGTACCCTTACCAGCGCCTGGTGGGCCTAACAGAATAATGCGCATGATAGCTCCTGCTGTTAAAAGTAATCTGATAATCATGCATTATACAAGATATCTTGCATACGCACCAAAACGAAACTTACATCGCTATATTTACGCCAATCGCTAATAGCATGAAGGCTCGCTAGCTCTTAGCCGCTAGAGCATGGCGGCTTGCTATATATTTGCCACTAAAGTATGGAGGCCTGCTAGATCTTAGCCACTAAAGTATGGAGGCCTGCTAGATCTTAGCCACTAAAGAATGGCGGCTTTATAGCTGTATACCCAAAGGTGGGCTATAAATAAGAGCGTTGAGCCATGAGCGGAGTAGACGCTAGCGCTATAGCTTGAGCTTGAGCTTGATGAGGCAAGTGCGGCCATAAATACGAAAAAGGCCATAAGTAGAGTGGTACTTATGGCCTTTATTTTTTGATACCAAAAGGCAACTGTATTTAGCTTAAGCTACTCATTAAGCCTCTAAGCCAGTAGCTACAGTCTTGCGCTTAAGCATCATCTTGTTCATTAAAGATACGAACTCGCGTGGGTTCTTTAAGGTACCCTCATCAGCAAGAGTTGCCTGCATAAAGATGAGCTTTGCCCAATCCTTAAATACAGTCTCATCAATCTCGCTATAAGCTTCCTTAACGATCTCGTGATCTGGATTGATCTCCATGATGTACTTCTCGTCAGGTAACTCAGTGCCCTGCATCTTAGCAATGAAGCGCATCTGACGGCTAAAGCCTGCACCGGCTGCAGACTGAACTAAGCAAGCTGGAGACTCAGTTAAGGAGCTAGCAACACGAACATCTTCAACGCTATCGCCTAAAGCTTCCTTAAAGCGCTTTACGAGATCCTCGTTGTCCTTACGGAACTGCTCTTGCTTCTCCTTCTCGGCGGCATCTTCAAGATCGCCAAGCTCGAGATCGGCGGCAGTTACGGAGATGAACTTCTTGCCCTCGTACTCATTTAAGAATGAGCACATCCACTGATCGATAGGCTGCTTCCATAAGAGCAGAACTTCGATATCCTTAGCCTTTAAACGCTCTAAGTATGAAGAGTTTACGGCCTTATCATAATCATCAGCGCACAGGTAGTAGATGTTCTTCTGACCTTCCTTCATACGAGAGATGTACTCGTCTAAGGAAACATTGCAACTTGCTGCAGTGTCATGGGTAGAAGCAAAACGAATCAGCTTTAAGACCTTGTTGCGGTTCTCGTGATCGTCAGAAACACCCTCTTTAAGTACGTCATTGAAAGCAGCAACAAACTTTGCATACTTCTCTTTGTCTGCACTTAACTTCTCGATGAGGCTTAAGGAACGCTTAGTAATAGCGCTCTTTAACTTACGAGATACCTTGCTCTCTTGTAAGAGCTCACGGCTTACGTTTAATGGCAGAGCATTAGTATCAACTAAGCCGCGCATAAAGCGTAAGTACTGAGGAATAAACTGCTCATCCTCATCCATGATGAATACACGCTGTACATACAGCTTGATGGAGCTGTGATTGTCACGCATCATCAGGTTCATTGGAGCTACTGATGGGATGTAGAGTAATGAGGTGTACTCAAGCTCACCTTCAACCTTGTTGTGAGACCATGTTAAAGCATCTGCATAGTCAGTAAAGGAGTGCTTGTAGAAGTTCTGATACTCTTCATCAGTGATGTCTTTTGGAGAACGAGTCCACAGAGCCTTAGCGTCATTAACCTGAACATACTTGAAAGTCTGAGTAGGCTCTTTCTTCTCACCCTCTGCGCTCTCACCCTCATCCTTGTTCTCTTCATAAACACTGTCATAAAGCTCAACAGGAGTAGAGATGTGGTCAGAGTACTTAGTGATAGCCTGACGTAAGGTCCAAGAGTCTAAGAACTCTTTCTCGCTATCCTTTAAGTGCAGAACGATAGAGGTACCACGGTTAGGTACATTAATGTTTTCTGACTCAAAGCTGCCATTACCAGTAGAGAACCAGCGAACACCCTCATCAGCGGAGGCATTAGCGCTACGTGAAATTACGGTAACCTGATCTGCAACGATGAAAGCAGAGTAGAAACCAACACCGAACTGGCCGATTAACTGTGAGTCCTTAGCTTGATCGCCAGAGAGGTTCTTGACGAACTCTTCAGTACCAGACTTAGCAATGGTACCTAAGTTGGCATTAGCCTCTTCTAAGGTCATACCTAAACCATTGTCAGAAATGGTTAAAGTACCGGTGTCCTTGTCAGCACGCAGACGGATCTTAAAATCTGGATCTTCCTTGATGAGATCTGGATTTGTCAGGGACATGAAGTGCAGCTTATCGATAGCATCAGATGCATTAGAAATAAGCTCGCGCAGGAATACCTCTTTGTTTGAGTAAAGAGAGTGGGCCAGTAAGTTTAAAAGCTTGGTAACTTCGGTCTGAAAGCCGTGTACAGTAGCTGACATTTAAAAAATTCTCCCAAAGCACATCTAACCGTCATAAGCGTTAGTTTTTTAAGATCGGCTTTTGTGTCATAAAGACCAGCAAAACGCTCATCAAACGCCATCAACAAACGGTTTCTTGCTGTTTGAAAGATATATGGGGACAGCTTGTTACACTTTCAAGTGCATCACTAAACTTTTTTCACTTCACGCCACACAAAATACCCCCCATCAGCCAAATTTATCAAATGGACGAGCTCCTCATAGAAGTAATTAATGCCAAGAACAATTATCTTAAAGGTGATAAGCGGCCAATGTCTGATCTTATTCAAAAAGATCACAGCTCAGCTAAGGATCGCAGCACTGCTGTATGTGTAGTCTTGGTAATTGATTCAGGTAGCTATTAGACTTTTGAAGACAAGCATGCTTGGGACGCGTGTAGAGCAATTAACTGGCGAGGTGTGTACGATCTTGCATTTACATGAGCTAGTTTATTGTGTTGCTTGCTCAAAAGAGCATGACTTGAGCATTTGCCAGTGCATGCATTGATAGTCTATTTAAGATCGCAGCGTAGCTTTTGCATGTAAGTGGAGTGAGAATGTGCCTAGATCATGGCATGGCTATGGCCATGGCATGAGATCGCCATGGCTCGTGTGTGATCTTTAGGACTCGTATGGGCGGCGGTTCATGAGAGCTGAACCGAGAGTCTTTTGGTCGACGTTATCAAGATCACCGCCTAATGGAACGCCTGAGGCGATCTTGGAGATCTTTTGTATGTTGTGGTGCTTAGCCATCGAGGCAATAAAGGATGCAGTTGCATCACCCTCAACAGTTGGATTAGTAGCTAAAATCATCTCATCAAACTTGTTTTGCGCAAGCAGCTGATCGAGCTGATATAAGCCTAACTCTTTAGCACCAACTCCATCGATTGGAGATAAATGGCCGTGTAATACGAAGTACAGACCAAAGAAGTTATTACTATTCTCGATGGCCTCAACATCAGATGGACTTTCAACCACGCACAGAGATCTTGCCTTATGACGATCCTCTGAGGTGCATAAATTACACAGATCATTATCTGAGTAATTGCGGCAACAGCTACAGAGCTTGATATTGTTCATTGACTCGATTAGTACCTGGCCTAATTCAACTGCGGCCTGTCTACGTCTGTCGAGAAGATTATAGGCAATACGTGTGGCTGAACGATGACCAATGCCTGGCTGTATTTGCAGTGCTTTGATCAGTTTGTCCAATTGAGCGGATGATGACATCTTGTAACTTCTTAAAAAACAAAACCCGGTTTCCTGATTACGGATCACCGGGCTTGATGATACTCAATGCTGTCTACTTATATGACAACAGTATCCGTACGCACATCAAATGATGAACGAAACTTTAGAAAGGAAGCTTCATGCCTGGTGGCAGAGGGATACCAGCGGTAACCTTTGACATAACAGCCTTGCTCTCTTCCTCAACACGACGGCTAGCATCGTTGCAAGCTGCAGCAATCAGATCTTCGATCATTTCCTTGTCGATTTCGCCTTCAAATAAAGAATCGGCGATTTCAACACGACGAACCTCGTGACGACCGTTAACGGTAACCTTAACTAAACCAGCTCCTGACTCACCGGTGCACTCTAAGGCTGCTGCCTCTTCTTGAGCCTTGGCCATACGCTCCTGAAGCATTTGAGCCTGCTTCATCATATTGTTCATGTTAAACATGTAATCGACTCCCAATAATTCAATGCTGCTATTTTGACTAAGCTAGAACCAAAACACAAGGGTCTTAGATAAAAGCGACGAACAATCTCAACAAACGCATGCGATAAAAAGGCAAATTGCAAAGATAGATTGGTAGTCTTTATGTTGTGTATGTGGTCTAACAACAAAGCTTGAGGTTACATATGAGACTACTCAAGCTTACCCTTGTGATGTGAGGTACGAACCAAATTTAGTTGCCAATATCTATTAATAGCTCTTAGCATTTAAACCTAAGATACTGCACATAAAAAATGCCAGGACAACCTAGTGCTGTACTGGCATTTGAGGAACCTAAGCAATGAGCTTTTGATTAAAAACTCTACTCAGGGATTAAATTTTGTTTTAGGTAGCTAACAGTTTTTTGCTTACTTCCTAAACATCTAGATCTGCTTTACAGGAATCTGAATGGAGGTACGTGCCTTACGCTCTGGACGGAACACTAAATACAGCGCAAGTAGCACAATCACACCTGCTACCACAGTACCTGGGCCAAAGCCTACCTGACCAGTGATAAAGCCACCAAGCTGGTAGATTACCATGGCAAGGCCATAAGCGAAGGCAAGCATGTAAACAACAGCAAAGGTAAACAGACGTGGGCTCTTAAGCTGACGACGCATTGCACCTAAAGCTGCGATACATGGAGTTGAGAACAGGTTAAAAGCTAAGAAAGCCATGGCTGCAGCTGAAGTTGAGAACTCAGCATTTAATGCAGCGCCTAATGAAGCATCATTCTCAGCAACCTCGCCTAAGCCAAGCAGCACAGCTAAAGTACCAACCACGTTCTCCTTAGCAAGAAGACCAGTGATAACGGATACTGAAGCCTGCCAGGATGCAAAGCCAAGTGGAATAAAGATGAAAGCGATAGCTGAACCGATAGCAGCCAGAATGGAATCATTAACCTCAACCATACCGAAACCATCAGAAGTGAAGTTGAAGTTAGATAAGAACCAGATTACTACTACGGTTGCAAAAATTACGGTACCGGCCTTGATAACGAATGCACGGCAGCGCTCGTAAGTTGAACGAAATACGTTACGCAGCTTTGGCATATTGTAGTTTGGCATCTCAAGAACAAATGGAGATACTTCTTCTTTAAAAGCGGTATCTTTCTTTAAGATGTATGCAGTAAAGCCAATGCTGAAGATAGCTAAGAAGTAAACTGCAGGAGCAACAAAGGTTGACTCAGGGAAGAATGCAGCTGCAATCATAGCTAAGATTGGGAGCTTAGCTGAGCATGGTACAAAGGTAGTGGTAATAATGGTAATGCGCTTCTCATTGATGTTATCAATGTTATTAGTAGCCATAATAGCTGGCACACCGCAACCAGAGGCAACTACCATTGGAATGAAGCAACGACCAGAAAGACCGAAGTGACGGAAGACACGGTCAAGCACGAAGGCCACACGAGTCATATAACCGCTTTGCTCAAGCATAGATAAAAGAGCAAAGAGAACGATCATTTGAGGTACGAAACCTAAAACAGCGCCAACACCACCGATAATGCCGTCAACTACTAAACCAGAGAGCCACTCAGGAGCTGAGATACTCTCCATCAAGGAAGTAGCTGCTTCAGTAGCATAAGTTCCAAAGAGCACGTCGTTGGCGTAATCAGTACCCATAGTACCAATGGTGCTTACTGCTAAGTAGTAAACCATCCATACTACGCCGATGAAGATTGGGATACCTAAATAACGGTGAGTTACTACATTATCGATCTTACGTGAGATGTCATTGTAGATACCCTTGCCCTTTACTACGCACTGTGCAATTACGCTATCAATAAAGCTATAGCGCTCTTGAGCAATCAGAGATTCAACATCAGTAGAGTACTTCTTCTCAAGATTTAAGATCTCACGATTGATGATGCCTAGCTCAGCTTCATTGTTCTTATACTGCTGCATAAAGGCTTTATCATTTTGCAGTAAAGACATAGCAGCAAAGCGGCTGTTACCTTCATTAGATTCATTCTTAAGCTCTGAGGCAACTGATGCAATAGACTGCTCTAAAGCCTCATCATAAATCATGGCTGATGGAACAGTGGCGTTTTCAATAGCTTCAAACAGCTTATCAATACCAAAGCTATTAGCTGCTGAGATTGCAACTACAGGTACGCCAAAACGCTTGGACATAGCTGCAGTATCGATCTTGATGCTAGACTTTTCAGCCTTATCCATCATGTTCAGTGCAATAACCATTGGTCTTTTAAAGGTCATGACTTCACAAGTTAAAGATAAGGAACGCTCAAGGTGAGTGGCATCGACTAAGTTAACGATGACATCATAATCACCATCGATAAGGAAATTACGGGAGACAATTTCCTCTGGTGAATATGGAGAAAGAGAGTAAAGACCTGGAAGGTCAACAACCTTCAAATTCTGTGATGAAACGAAACCAGCAACCTTATCAAGGGTTACACCAGGCCAGTTGCCAACATACTGATTAGAACCGGTGATGCAATTAAACAGGGTAGTCTTACCGCAGTTTTGATTGCCAATCAAAGCAATAGTCTTGCTCATTTGTTTTCGTGCTCCTTGATATTAGGCGATTTCAATCAGCTTAGCGTCATCCTTACGGATGGTTAAGGCATAACCGCGCACCTCAAGCTCCATTGGGTCACCCAAAGGAGCGAGGCGCATAATCTTGACCTGAGTGTTTGGGGTCAAGCCCATATCAAGCAATCTGCGACGCAGGGAGGTATTATGGCCATTAACTGCACTCACAGTACCACTCTGACCAACCTCTAAAGTATCTAAAGTCTTACTCATAATATGTATTTAAGCGCTTTGGCTTCTCAAAAGAATCCGCAGAAACCCAGAAACCTGGTTGACACGACACAAGAGAGTTAAAAACAGAGCAAAGAGATGTTTTAACTATCTTTGTTCAAGCTGACTTGTTGTCGAGGTAGCACTGCGCTTATAGCGGCGTGCTGCGCTACACCAAATGTGTCTGAGTATTGTACGCCAAACATCACCTTAAGCTGACAAAAGAGATAGAAAAACCCATTTGTATCAGGTATATATCATGGTTGTATGACTACCTGAGGATGTATAGCGTTCAATTTTGTTAAAAAGTAGTCACCAAAGAAGTGGTATTAACTTGAGCTTCTTCAACCTATTGTGACTAGCCTCATGTATGACACTGCTAAGAAAAAGTAACTAGCAGCGCCATATGTTCAGGTCTTCTTGCCATTCGGCTTTACAAGCGCACTGTAAATAAATGTTTCTTCTACCATGATTGCACCTGACCTTGCTTAAGTTTTGTGGTCAAGCTTACAAAGCTAGAAGTGACTAACAATAGTTACCCTACACTTGCACAAATTAGTCTATGCTTACTAACACGAATTTGCAACGACTTTCTTAAGTTTTGATCACAAATGAATCACAGCAAAAGCTTAAACCATGGGATTTTTGATAAATCCCTTACGTATCTAGTTTTGCGAAGATGGCATAAAACGACATACTTTACTTGTCTCACAAGTCATCAGATCAACGAATAAAACTGTAGCTCTCAGATAGAGACTTTTACCCACTATTTATATCTAGCTATAAAGGCCATAGCTCATAACAACCTCATAGCACTACTCAATTAATACCTTGTCGTAACAATTAGATAGCTTCATACGCTGAACTACACCCTCTTAGTTCTCAACTCAAACATTTGCAGCTCTTAAGTTTTTACCCAATACAGACAAGGTGATGCCTAAGTTTTGTTTGCCTAATACAGGCAAGGCCATGAATACGTTTTGTTTGCCCAATACAGACAAGGTGATGCCTAAGTTTTGTTTGCCCAATACAGGCAAGGCCATGCCTACGTTTTATTTACCCAATACAGGCAAGGCCATTTCTACGTTTTATTTACCCAATAGTGGTAAGGCTGTGCTTATGTTTCTTTTCCTTTTGCATACATATATGTGTAGAGATAAGCCATGTCTCTAAAACTACTCATTTTGCATTGGCACCATATTATGTTGTGATCGCTAGTTTTGCAGTACAAACAAAAGAGAAATGCTGATTTTTATGCCATTTTTCGAGAGATATAGTTAACATAAAACGTACTCTTGCTTGTCTGACAAATTTCCTCAAATCAGACAATTACGGTGCGAAAAATGGGATCTACATCCAGATAATTTTTTAGCAATGAGAGCGAACACTCATTTTGCTTAGAAACTTAGCATCAAATCTTCCTTAAACCATTACAATCGTATCCGGTTTAGACTGACATTAGGTGATCTTTTGTCTAGCAAAGAATAGCCTCCGTTTAGGAGCTCTTTGCTCACTATCTAGCGTACAGCTTGCACCTAAGCGTTAATCTATGGTGAGAGAAGAAGAGTTTGATCTTGTGGCAAGAGCGCAGTTAATTATTTAGTTGCCCTCCATAAGATGATCTCGTATCTGTCCAAAACAAAACAATGACAGTCAGCTATCAAGCTTTAAAAGCTCCTTAGTTAAGGCGTACTTTTACTTGCTTGTTTAGTAATTTACCAAAGATATACAAAGTGTTTCTTTGGTAAGAGTGCTCATATAACACTCACCACCATCTTGCTATGTCCTGACTGTGGTTTGTTGAGGTTTGTTAAGGAAGGAGTCACAAATGCCTAGGTATATGTGGTTTATCATTGCAACCATTGGCCTTTTAGTAGGCTATTGGCTGTACGGCAAGTTCGTTGAGAAGGTTTTCCAACCTGATCCTAATCGTAAGACACCAGCTGTTACCAAGTTCGACGGTGTTGACTATGTTTCCATGCCAAAGTGGAAGCTGTGGTTAATTCAGCTGCTTAACATTGCAGGCGTAGGCCCTGTATTCGGCCCTATCATGGGTGCTTTATACGGCCCTCAGGCTCTGTTATGGATCGTATTAGGTTCCATCTTTGCCGGTGCAGTGCACGATTACTTCGGTGGTATGTTATCCGTCCGTTACCAGGGCGCTAACGTTCCTCAGATCGTAGGCTACAACTTAGGTAAGTTCTTCAAGCAACTGATGCGCGTATTCGCCGTTATCCTGCTCTTATTAGTAGGTGTGGTATTCGCAACTTCTCCTGCAAACCTGCTTGCTAAACTGACCCCTGATTCACTGGACTTCCTGTTCTGGCTTGGCGTTATCTTCGTTTACTACTTCATTGCTACCTTAGTACCAATCGATAAGTTAATCGGCCGAATCTACCCAATCTTCGGTGCACTCCTTATCGTTATGGCCGTGGGCGTAACTGCAGCATTATTCTTAAAGATGCCAGATCAGTTCTACTCATGGGCTGAGTGGGGCGTAAATCCACATCCTGCTGATCTGCCATTATGGCCTTTAATGTTCATCACCATTGCTTGTGGTGCATTATCTGGCTTCCACGCAACCCAGTCTCCTCTGATGGCACGCTGCATCGAGTCTGAGAACGAAGGCCGCATGGTATTCTACGGTGGTATGATTGCTGAAGGCTTCATCGGTCTCGTATGGGCAACCGTTGGTATGACCTTCTACGTATCTCCAGAAGAATTAAACGCAACCATTAATGCCGGTACCGCTTCTGCCGTTGTTTACGATGCATCTATCGTTCTGATGGGTTCATTCGGTGGTCTTTTAGCTATCTTAGGTGTTATTGTTCTGCCAATTACCTCTGGTGATACCGCTTTCCGTGCTGCACGTCTGACCATTGCTGAAGTATTCGACTTAGACCAGACCCAGCCAGTTAAGCGTCTGTACATCGCAGTTCCATTATTCGCACTTGGCATTGCTCTGTCATTCATCGACTTCAACATCATTTGGAGATACTTCGGCTTCTCCAACCAGGTACTCGCCGGTATTATGCTCTGGACTGCAGCTGCATACCTCTACCGTCGTAACAAGCTGCACTTAATCTGCTCTATTCCAGCAGCATTCATCTCTGCAGCATGTGTAACCTACATTATCTACGAGCCAAACATGGGCTTAGGCGTTGACATCTTTATCGCTCAGATTATCGGTGTTGTTGCTGCCGTTGGTATGTTCGTAGTCTTCTTAATGTTAGGCAAGAGCGAAATCGAAGGCGCTCCAATGGATGTTTAATCCATAGCCTAAATATCTTTTATAAAGCTGGTAGCACACTAGCTACCAGTTTAAAAATGCCGCACTTGATGCGGCATTTTTATTTCTGCGCTACAACAAAACCTATCCATACCTCGTCTGCCAAAACATCACAAGCTCTCTAACCCCACCTCGATCTTAGCTAGCTCATAGCTATACTCTGCAATTGCCACTTCCCGCATCATTGCCTTGTTAAAGAGCAGTTTAGCCTTAATTGCCCGCGCTTGAGTGTACATAGGCTGCATAAAACAAAGAATCTACTAGCGATTTACCAAGCATTCACACTTTTGCCTATTTGATGACATACAAACAAAAGATCAACTTCTTTGGTACAGATAAACGAAAGGGCCTACTGCCTTTGGGCGTAGATAGACGGATAGTCATGGCATTTTAAGGCGTAGATAGATGGACAGTAATGCCATTTTCAGGCGTTGATAGATGGACAGTCATGCTACTTTCAGGCGTATATTGACGGAAAGTCATACTGCATTTGGGCGTAGATAAAAGAAAAGGCCGGCAACCTTTTATAGGATAACCGGCCTTTTCTTTTAGCTGAGGGACACTGCGATCTTTGTAATCGCTGCATTCACTCAACGTGGCATAAGAAGCGTAGTCGCTTAGCTATCTTAGAAGTTGATAGCAGCGCGTACGTAAGCGCCATTAGAGTTGTCTGTCTCAACGGTACCGATGGAGTTGCCACCTTGATCGTAGAACTTGAACTCACGGTCGAAGTAGGAAACTAAGCCAGCAGAAATGGTAACCATCTGCACTGGGGTGTATGAAACGCCAAGACCTAAACCGTAAGACTCTTCACGCATGTAGCCATTCTTAAGCTTAGCTGGCTTTGATGAGTCATCATCTAAGTTGTAGGTATCACGTACAGTCATGAAGCTAGCATCAACAGCCCAAGTTGGGTTGAAACGATACTGAATACGGGTGCTTGGGTAAGCAATAGAACCAGTCCAGCCAAGCTCATGATTTTTGCCAACCTCAAGACCAAAGATAGGCTCGAAGATGTTATCAGCTTCGTTCAGGCTAGCAAAGGCACCAGCAAATGCGGTAATGCCGTTCATGAACTCCCAACCTACAGCAATACGTGGGGAAATGTTGTAGCTGTTACCGATATCCAGATCGCTCTCGTATAAAGCAGCGAGATTTAAACCTGCATAGTAACGGATGTTGGAAGTAATGTAGCCATCGTAACGTAAGTCTACATATACCTTGTTAAGAGAATCAAATGGAGCGTTGTTGAGGTTGGAAAAATCGTAATCAGTACGAGTTACACCAACAGAAATCCAATCAGTACCACCATTAATGCCATAGCTGGTGGTCTTCATCTCTGCATTTGAGCCCTTGATATCAGCATCAGCAGTACCAACGAGATCTAGGTTTACAAAGAAAGGAGCAGCAATAGCAGCTGATGAAATAGCGCAGGCAGCTACAGTAGCTAATGCAGCAGAGATTAAAGAACGCTTCATAAAAGAATCTACCTCAAGATAAAACACAAATTAACGTATATGACAGTGCATATAAAATCTCATCAAGATACAGCATGGCACTGCATATAAAGAGGTCGCACCTCTTTAATATCTTGCTTAGCTATGACATTGCTCTTTCTTCTTTGCATACCATTTAATTGAGTACACTGCATTGGGCACCAAATTCTAGAAAAGCTCAATGGACTACAAAGAAGAAAGGACACAAAGCGCTAAGCTTATTAGATATATGTATGCTGCGTTTTATGTCTTAATGAGCGGCGGGATTATAGCAACGTAATAATTTTTCAAACTTTACCAAATTAGTTTGTTTGTCAGTAAAAACGCATATTTTTACTCTAAACTGCCAATATTAATGTGTTTGAGAGTATCTAGGGACAGACTAAAAAAGCCCACACATTAAAAATGTGTATCTGTAATCCATGATATGTACTAACACTTATCTTAAAAATGACGATCAAGGTTATAGAAGTTGGTCGTAATTTCTACTTAAAAATGATCGACTTTAGCTCGATTATTTGATGATCGACTTTGCCGTAATGATGTAAACAAATCTGATTTCTTTCTTAGATATTGGTTACTAATGTGACTAGTATGGCAAAACTATCAACTGAGTGTATGCTGTATCAAGATTGACGTGCACAGGGCTGTTTGAACTGATATTATTTTTCATGCACGCCGCTGCTTTAATTATTCACATGCCATGCTTTATCTTGGCCTATGAAAGATTGAAGATATAGACACTCACATAGCTTCTCAATCAGTTCTATATTAATTGAATACAAAATGTAGCAGTGATTGATAAGCAAGTCCTCGGTATGCTTCATTTTATAGTGGTTAGGAGATGTCATCTTGCTTAAAACCAAAGTTTGGATACTCCTAAGAGAGACCGTGTTTATACACAAGTCCAAGTAATCTTTATTAATGAAGTGTATTGCACTTGCCAAAGGCAAGATGCATATGTGCATATTCTTGTTTTGTCTAAAGTCGAATCAAGCATCCGTCTTGTTCACTTAGCAGCGCATCAATCAAACACATAAGTTCAGGCATCTAGCTAACAAGCTTAGAAGTCTATTTACAAAGCACCTTAATTAGTCATGCACTTTGAAGTGAGTAAGCTATATTGATCTTGTCATGAACAAGGTAAACCTAGACTCACATGTTTTAAAGAATGCAGGACTAACGTATCTGCTCAGCTGTAACATTGATAACTGCGTAAGCCAATAAGACTTGGATCAAGTTGGGACGTAATTATGTTCTACACTCACAATAGCTCTATACGTAACTTCGTACGTAGAGCAATTATGGTTTTCGCTTCATTAGCCATGATTATCGGTCTGAGCGCATGCTCTGACGAATCAAAAGTGGCTAAGGTTGATGGCAAAAGCGGTAGCACTAATGTAGTTAAAGCTCAAATTGTTCTTAAGGTAGGTTACGACGGTGTTGCTGGTGAGCCTCTAGATCTCGGCATGCAACGCTGTAAAGAAGAACTTGAAAACCGCACTCATGGCAGAATTTCTCTTGAGCTTTATCCAAGTGCATCTTTAGGTGAAAAGAACTCAATTTTAGAGCGTATGCAGCAAGGTGAGCATATCGCTACTGTTGTAGATGGTGCCAGCCTCTATACCATGGGGGCCTATGACTTAGGTGTTCTGTATGGCCCATATCTGTTCAATAACTGGGATGAAGCTTTACGTCTTGTAGATAGCAAGTGGACCAAAGCACAATTTGATAAGTTATCTAGAGAACACAACATCAGAGTTATATCCTTTGACTGGTGCTATGGTGTGCGCCATCTTTTAACTACTCGACCAATTACCAAATTCTCTGAGTTACAAGGTCTGCGCATTCGTACCCCAATGAATGACATTCAGTACAAGACTTGGCAAACCTTTGGTACTGAGCCTACTAAGATGGCAGCAACTCAGGTTTTAGCCGCACTGCGCAATAAAGAGATCGATGCTGTAGAGCGACCTATCGCTACTATTTATGCAGGTGGCTTTTACAAAGCAGCTCCATATTTGTTAAAAACTGCCCACGTATATGACCTTAGTGGTGTAGCTGTTTCCAATGCATTCTGGCAGTCACTAAGCACCTCAGATCAGGAGATCTTCAAACAAAGCTGCGATCGTGCTGCAAAATTCTTTAATGTGGTTCAAATGGCTGTTGAGCATGCTGCATATAAACAGCTGATTGCTGCAGGTGTAACTGTGACCGAGCCATCTCCTAAGTTCTTTAGAGAAATCAACACTGCAGCAAGATCTTTCTATGGTCGTCGTGATGTTTCAGAGCACTGGACTCCTGGTCTTTACTACCAAACTGTTAACGCTAAGCACGTGCCTTGGTCTTACTACACCGGTAACGGATTAGACGTAGAGACCAACCGCCTAAAGAAATAACAAATCTCAAACTTTCCTTTTAACAAACTCTGGCCTTGCTTTAGCAAGGCCTTTTTGTTTGATACCTTCCATTTTTAAGCATTTTGACACCACAGCACTGGCAACATCCCTTAAGTAAATTGCTATTGCATCATTATGCAAGACTCATCCTCAAGACAAGCTCACCTTATTACTTACAACTACATAGCCGCCATAACTGTGTATGTACAGCATTGATCTACTGCAGCTAGAAAAGTTTAACGCGTGTAGCTTCACTACATGCATCTATTGACTGTACATACAGAAGCCGCAGTCATGTTCATTCAAGAGTTCATTTAGCTTGACTCAACACTTGCGACTTTATACTAGAGCTCAAGCCATTAAAAACAAACAACTCAACCTAGAATATGCGTTAACAAGCAACCATATTTGACTAACTTGTATACAAGTATGGTAATGATCATCACTCAAACAAACCTGATGTTTGCGGGAAAATAGTCTGGAAATAGATTTACATTACTTGTATGTCAGTGTAAAAAGTTATAGCTGATCACAATTTTGTAAACTTGCTGAAAATTTACTCAAATTTATCTACTTGTATACTAGTATACAGAGCATAAAAGTCTTATACTTAGCACATCACATATATCCTATTGGACATGCAGAGTTTAATCAGAAAATGCGATGTCTTTGGATATAAGAGGCACAATTAAGCTTAATCTAAGTTGCACATATAGCTTTGGTAACTAAGCACCAATAGCAGTCTTTATTTCACTGCTAGCTTTTCGCCTCATATGTGACGCCAAAGATTTCTACTGCAAGCGGAGAGTTATTCTTATGATGCACATGACAATGCGTTGGTTCGGCCCTGAGCAGGACAGCATTACTCTGCAACAAATCCGTCAGGTTCCAGGAATGGAAGGTATCATCACTGCACTGCATGAGCTTCCAGCTGGTGAACCATGGCCTGAGGACATGGTCCGTGAGCGTAAGGCTTTGGTTGAAAAGAACGGACTTAAGCTTTTAGGTATCGAAAGCATTAATGTTCACGAGGACATCAAGTACGGTGCTTCTACTCGTGACATGTATATTGAGAACTACATTAAGTCTCTTGAGGCTGTAGGCAAGAACGACATTCACCTCGTTTGCTACAACTTCATGCCTGTATTCGACTGGACTCGTACCGATTTAGCTCTTCCTCTTGAGGATGGTTCTACCGCTTTAGCATACGACGGTAAGGAAATTGAAGGTCTTAGCGCTGAGGATATGTTTGAGCGTATTGCTAACAACTCCAATGGTTTTGAAATGCCTGGTTGGGAGCTGAGCCGTAAGGACGAAATCACTGCGCAGATTAACAAGTTCAAGGGCATGACCGGCGATGAGCTGCGTGCTAACTTCAAGTACTTCTTAGAGGCCATTATGCCTACTTGTGAGAAGTACAACATCAAGATGGGTGTTCACCCTGATGATCCTTCTTACGATCTCTTTGGTATTCCACGTATTACCAAGTCTGAAGAAGACCTCGTTAAGATTGCAGGCCTATATGACAGCCCATTAAATGGTTTCACCATTTGCACTGGCTCATTAGGTTCTAATCCTAATAACAATCTGCCAAAGATCATTCGTAATCCAATCATTGCTAAGCGCATTCACTTTGCACACGTACGTAACGTTCTGCACACTGGCGATCACCAGTTCCACGAGAGCTCACACGTTTCCTGCACTGGCAGCTTAGATCTCTATGAGATCATGAAGGCCTTAGTTGAAATGGGCTTCAACGGCATTATTCGTCCAGATCATGGTCGTGAGATCTGGGGTGAGATTGCTCGCCCAGGTTACGGCTTATACGATCGTGCCTTAGGCGCAACCTATTTAATTGGTCTTGAAGAGGCCATTCGTAAGGGTAAAGGGATGCCTTACCCTGACAACATTAACTCAGTTACCGCTCCTTGGAAGTAATCTGAGCTTAAGACAGAGTAAGTACTAGAATCTGAACAGTTCTAGCAAAGTATATCGATAAGGCCATGTTTGACGCTTAAAGCTTTCAACATGGCCTTATTTTGGTCAAACGGTAATTTGAGCTATCCGTTTACGTATCAAAGTTTGCTCATAGTGTACTAAGTCTTAGATATATGCATATTCCTTAGCATTCAACACATTGCCTAAGGTGTATTGCAATCGCCAAGAGGGTTGGTCATGAAGGTTACTTTACAAGGCATTAAGGACAGAGCTGCCTTTGCTGCAGCTAACGTTACCCTGCCAAAGTTTGATGTAGCAAAGGTACAAGAGGAAAGCCGCAACAATCCAGTGTGGTTACACTTTGGTGCGGGCAATATCTTCCGTGGTTTTGTCGCATCTCTACAGCAGCAACTCTTAGACAGTGGCGATCAAAGCTCAGGCATTCAGACTCTCTCTGTTTATGATGGTGCCATCATTGATGACGTGTTCACTCCTCATGACAAGCTCACTATGGAAGTTACCTTACTTCCTGACACCAATGTAGAGCTGCGTGTAATTGGCTCAGTTGTGCATGGCTATAAGCTCAATGGCACTGCTAAAAAAGACGAAAATGAAGTTAAAGCACTGATTGCTAAACCATCTGTACAGTTAGTCTCCTACACCATTACCGAAAAGGGTTATGCCATTCGTGGTATCGATGGTGACTACCTTGAGCAAGTGAAGTTAGATATGGCCTCTGGACCTAGCAAGGTTGGCCACGCCATGTCATGGACTGTAGCTCTGCTGCATGAGCGCTTTAAGGCCGGTGCCCAACCAATTGCCATGGTTTCAATGGATAACTGCTCTCACAATGGCGACAAACTTAAAGCTGCAGTTTTAGAGATCGCTAAGGCATGGTTAGATAAGGGCTTTGTAGATGCAGCCTTTATTGCATACTTAGAAGATGAGTCTAAGGTATCTTTCCCTTGGACCATGATCGACAAGATTACCCCGCGTCCTGACGCTTCCATTGCTGCATTACTCAAAGATCGCGGCATTGAAGATATGGAACCAATCAAGACCGCTCGTGGTTCTTTCATTGCTCCATTTGTTAACGCAGAAAAACCTCAATACCTTATCGTTGAAGATAAGTTCCCAAATGGCCGTCCACCACTTGAGAAGGCTGGCGTGCTCTTTACTGATGGTGCAGGCGTTGATCTGTGCGAGCGCATGAAGGTTACTACTTGCTTAAACCCTCTGCATACTGCCTTAGCAGTTTACGGTTGTGTGCTTGGCTATGAGCGCATTGCTGCAGAGATGGATGATCCTCAGTTAGTAGCTTTAGTTAAGAAGCTTGGCTATGACGAGGGCTTAAAGGTAGTCGATGATCCTAAGATCCTCAACCCACGTGACTTCTTAACTGAAGTTATCGAGCAGCGTCTGACTAACAAGTGCCTGCCTGACTCTCCTCAGCGTATTGCTACTGATACCTCACAGAAGGTACCAGTGCGCTTTGGTGAGACCTTAAAGAACTATAAGAAGAAAGGCTTAGACGCAACTGAGCTTACCGCACTACCTCTGGCTATTGCTGGCTGGATGCGCTACCTCTTAGCCATTGATGATAAGGGTAATGCCTTTAGCTTATCTGACGATCCTCTTAATGAGGAGCTCACTTCCAAGATGGCTGGTATCGAGTTTGGCAAGGTAGAGAGTGTTGGTGACAAGCTCCATCCAATTTTAAGCAACCCAACTCTTTTCGGTGTTGACCTTTAC
>Garnier_p2__coassemble_886_pt1 | contig 115033 bp, 71 predicted proteins | sample Garnier_p2__metabat2_high_PE_037 | metagenome-assembled genome bin Garnier_p2 | reverse complement strand
CAGCAGGTGCTGGGGCAGCCTGTTCTACAGCTGGCTTTGCCTCAGGGGCAGGAGCTGCTTGCTCAGCAACAGGTGCTGGGGCAGCCTGCTCGGCTGCAGGTGCAGCTTGTTCAGCTGCAGGAGCCGGAGCTGCCTGCTCAGCGGCTATAGCGCCCTCAGGAAGGGTCTCGAGCTTATCGCCTACAACATTACTAACTAATTCTGGAGCAGCCTCTAAGGACTTCTCGGCAGCATCAATAGCAGTCTGTTCTACAACAGCGTCGATGGATATTGCATCATTATCAGTATTGCCAAGCTTACCACGGTGGCTCAGGACGAAGTTTAAGGTGTCGGTACCAAACTTAGCAACGTAATCCTGGTAGATTGGGAATGCCTTCTGTTGGAAAGCAGCAAGCTGTTCTGGGGTTAAGAAGGTAATCTTTACGCCCTTGGACTCTAAGGTCTTGAGATAGAGCTTATTGAAGTTCTCAACCATGTTGGTCTGCCAAGCAATGGTTTCCTTAATAGCTTCATCAACAGCCTTCTGGTTAGCCTTGCTCATCTTGCTCATGGTGTCTTTATTGGCAAGCCATACGTGGATGTCGTACATGCCATTCCACATGGTTACGTAAGGCTGGGTCTCGTATAACTTGGAGGTTAAGAACAGAGCTAAGTTGCTTTGCTGACCTTGAATCTGGCCTTTCTCTATAGCAAAAGGAACTTCAGAGAAGCTCATGCTAACTGGTTCAGCACCAAGAGTCTTGAAAATGTTATGAGGTGCATTGAAAGGAGGTACACGGAACTTCATGCCTTCAAGATCAGATGGGGATGTAATTTCTTTTACATTGTTACTGATCTGACGAGCACCGGCAGAGTAGAGGCTCTTTAAAGAAATGTTGTGAGGATCTAACCATGACTGCATGGTGGTGAAAACTTCTTCGTCATTTACGAAGTAGTTGATCTGCTCATCGTTTTCAAAGAGGAAAGGAAGCCAGAAGGTGCCAAAACGGTTATCGAGGTTGTACAGATCGGTCGCAGATGCAATCTGAATATCGATGCTGCCGTTTGTTAACATGTCCATGACGCGATCTTGTTGACCAGCAGCCAGACCATTGTTTGGATAGATGTCTGCAGTAACGCGATTGCCTGACTTCTGCTCAACGAGCTCCTTGAACTTGTTGGCACTTAAGTCAACATATGAACCAGCAGTGCGGGCGTGTGACAGACGAATGGTTACGGAGTAATCCGGCTCAGATAAGTTTGAAACTACAGTTGAAACAGCAGTTAAAACAATGCAAGCACCGAATACTGTTGTGAATTGTCCTTTCGGTGATGATACGACTTGTGAAAACATCAGACCCCTTCCTACATCTGAGCACTCATCAAAATCACTTAACTTCTATGTATATAAGTTGGTTTTGAGATGAGCTTATACTGAAAATCGGCAGCATTGGCGGTATGGCAACGGCCAGTGGCCGAATCAGTACCATTACCCTGAGAATTCGTTTTACAACATTTATATGAGTACTTTTCTTTTAGGCTTGAGCGTAAAGAGATCTAATCAAAGCTCATAGATCATCTAGCCATTGGCTTTTATTGCGGTAGCTCAAGTGCAACTTACTGTCTGAAAAGGTTAACTCTGAATTTGTTGTAATAAACAATGATAACAAGTCTACATTTAGACCTATATCCTCATCATTCTAGCAAAGCTATAAAGCCACGTCAGACACGGCTTGATAAAAAGTGATCTCTGTTGTAAAGAAATATGGCGAAACGGCGGAATGTGGTTAGATCACATTTCTCGTTCACCGATAAAAAAAATGCACATCACCCCCATAGCTAGCCTTGGGGATGCTCTTTAAAAATCTAATTTACCAGAACTTATGAAAGATATTCATGTTTGAGATATGAATTACAAATATCTTTGTAGCTCATATCGAAAAATAGCGGGTTTAACGCAAATATGGATGGGTCTTTGAGAAGTAACGAGAATTTCTTTTCTAGCTATGCTAGTGTTGATTGAAGTATTCGTATAAATCTAAAAGCAAAGATATCGGACCAGAAATCATGGACTGCCTATCTGCATAGTGCTTGCATACATTTTCAAATGTTGGTGGCTTTTTGTTTTTAGAAGCCACAGCCATCATAGCTCTTTTATAACTAATGAAGTTATAGGCTAGCTTATTAAGGGTGATGCTATTTCCTAGGTAGTTCTCATTACATGATTGAATAGAGTCTTGATCAAATAGCCTTTTGTTATCCAGTGGGCCATGATGACCCGACTCAATTGACCAGTAATCTAGTATTGAGAATTTAATCTGATTTAGAGTTTCTGTGCTAAATGGCAAAGAACATATATAGAAGCGATCACTGGTAGAAGAGTGGGCGTCATCAGGCACGCCGTTCACCAAGCGTATGCTTGTTTTTGTATACCAAACAAGAGTCTGTAATCCCTTGTGTAGATCCTGAAGATCTAAAGGTAGCAAGCAGGCAGGCAAGATGCATATATCATATTGATCAAGTCTTCCATGTGCCTTTTCTGTGAGAGTAGGTGCACGGATAATTTGATTATTGCTCTGTGCCATCTCTCTGTTAAAAAGTTCTTTTGTATGCTTAAAAAGCTTTTTGTTACCACCATTAGCCTTTATGCAGAAAAGGTAGTCTGCACCACTGTTTATTACGGCCTCGCTTATTTTTGCAACGGTATTTAAAGCATCGGAAGAAATAAGTTTCCCTCTAACATCAATGTTAGGTAAGATTCTTAATATTCCTACTATCTCATTGTTTTTGTTCCGTACTCTAGTAGCAGCTAAAGCTTGGTTTGTAGTTGTATCATACGCTGTTACTCCAATAGCACCTTTACGACGTCGACTCTCTTCTCCACGTTGGAACGAGGCTTTGAGCTCTTGCCCATCTAAAGCAATTACATGTTTGAAGTTATTTGCGTCCCTATACCGTTTTATTTCAGTCTCCATAAGCAAGTGTAGGATCTCTTTAGCTGCAGTGAAATATGAGAAAAGGAGCTGTTCCATTTGCTCTTCACTAATCATGCGCATGACAGTGTTAATCGTAGTTACACTTAACCTATGCTTTGGACTTGGTATGCCTGGAATTAGAAACTGTAAGGCAAGGTTATATTGGCGATACCATTGAACAATTTTGTCTGCTCTAGTATGGCCAAAGCAACGAGCCATATAGATAACAAACACTAGGACATCTAAAGGATATACAACAAACGTCTCTAACCTTTTGTCAGTAAGCATTCCTCTAATTGCAGCGAGGCTTTCTGATATCCACATTATCAGTTCACGTGGTGTGTTGTTATATATTCTCCACATTTCATCAATATCAACTCTTAAGTGAGCAATATGATGTTCAGCATCAATAATCTCATTAGTCTTACTGAGTATGTCTTCTTTGAATAACTCAACATATTCATTCACTCTACTTTCAAGGCAGTCTTCAGGCAGGCCAAAAGATTGGCAAGGATAATCCTTAGCCAACTCTCTTAGCTTTTCTGAAGGGATGAAAGTATCTTGTGACATATTCTTAATGAAAAAAAATGCAAGGCCAAATTTTTCATTATTTGATCATAATTTGATCTCTGTCACTAGCGTTTTCATTAAACCGTGATCCTTGGATCACACTTTAATATTAGTTTTGATATATGAGTGCATCTTTACGAAAGACTATTGCTCAAAACTAGTCAAAGAAGATGTGGACGAAATCCATGCTAGAAAGATTTAAGGTAAATTAGATTTTTAAAGAGCATCCCCAAGGCTAGCTCGGGTAAAATGGCATTAAAGCAAAAATGTGAACTAAAGCATCTTTGCCGTTTCGCCATATAAAGAAAGTTCTTGATCACTTCAATTTCAGCTTAGTTGAGAGTGTTTTTGCGACTTTTGAATTAACTTGCACCCAAACTAAACATAAAAATTCAAATTTGATCTCCACTATTTGGACAATAGCCCTCTGAGACAAAACAAAACAGCCCCGTCTTTGTGGACAGGGCTGCTTTAGATAAAGATCGTAATAGTTTTAGTTTTTAGTCGCTAAGATCTAGAAGCGATGATGCGAGTCGTTAGAGTTGTTTGAGCCATTAGATGGATCGTTAAAGTTGGCATCAGCGTTGTTCTGATCGCCTCGGTAAACATCCTGATCATTGCGCGGATCATTAGATGCAAAATTATCGTGCTCAGATCTATTAGGCTCACCATTATATGGGCTGTGTGGATCAAAACCTTGACCATTAGGATCGTAGCCTTGGCCATTTGGGTTAAAGCCATTTGGATTAAAACCATTTGGATTAAAACCAGGGCCGCCTTGACCATTAAATGGACCGTTAGGATCGTAGCCTTGACCATTTGGGTTAAAGCCGTTTTGGTTAAAGCCTGGACCGCCCGGGCCGCCTTGACCATTAAATGGACCGTTAGGATCATAGCCTTGGGCATTTGGGTTAAAGCCATTTTGGTTAAAGCCAGTACCGCCAGGGCCGCCTTGGCCATTAAACGGGCTGTTAGGATCGTAGCCTTGGCCATTTGGGTTAAAGCCGTTTGGGTTAAAACCTGAACCGCCATGGCCGCCTTGAGGACCTGGGCCATTAAATGGACCATTTTGACCATAGCCGTTGAATGGGCCGTTTGGATTAAAGCCTGGGCCATTAGGGCCAAAGCCTTGTCCATTTGGATTAAAGGCAGGGCCATTGGCGTTAAATTGGCCGCCGTTATTGTAGTTGTAGTCTTGGTAGTTTTCCATTAAAGGATCAGGGCCAAAACGGTTTGGTCCTACGGTACCTGGCTGGACTAGCAGCACGATCATGTAAATAAGGACAGCAATCCACCCTATGATCAATACCGCCACGAGACCAACTGCGGATGCTTCAGTTTCAAAAGCATCAGAAAAAATAAGAGCAAGGAGCACCATTGCAAGGAGTGTGGCAAAAGGTATAACTGAATACCAACCACTCTTATTGGTGTCATGCAGACGGCGGATAGTTACCATCCAAATCAGCCAAGAGATCGCAATTGAGGCAAGTAGGTTGAGAATCTCTCCGATAGTGCTCAAATATGAAAGGATGCTAAGAGGGATGTTCAATAAGATTGTGAACAGATAGAACCACCAAAACTCAGATCTTGATGCACGATCTTTCCAATTAAAAGGTTTTTCTACTATGCAAACCTTGATGGCACGCTGAAAATTCATAAACCAATCCTCAATGCTCTTGATTAGACTGTCAGTACATATCTGTTAGATAAATATGTGTAATGAGGCAGTAACTAAAGATCGTATCAAAAATCACCAAGCCATGCTCAATCTCATTGAGCAAAATCTAACACGACTCGCATCCATTACAAACAAAACAGCCCCACTATTAAAATAGCGGGGCTGCTTTGTGACATTTATAAGCGTTTGGAGCAAGCTTAAAAATAAAGCTGCTTAGCAATATAACTATTACTGCTGATTGTTCTTGTCCTGAGGCTGAGCTTCACTTGTTGCAGGAGTTTCCTCATTAGCTGCACTAAGAGTCTCGTTAGCAGCAGGCTCTGACATGTTGTTGTCTGTTGGAGCAGACATATCATTAGCTGTAGTGGCTGACATATCAGGTGCACTGTATGCGGCAGCAGCAAGAGGATTTGGACCGTACTTGTTTGGACCTGGAGTGCCTGGCTGCACAAGTAAGAAGATCATATAGCCTGAGCCGCCTAAAGCAACAATGAATCCAAGAGCAAATAATAAGTCTGATCCACCCAAAACACCCATAACAATCATTATAATGCCAACTATAGATGCGCCTGCTGGTAATAAGAGCCAAAAGCCGCTCTTATCAATGTCGTGTAAACGACGGATAGCTGCAACAGTAGATAACCACCAAATGGCGATGTTAATTACTAAGGCAATGACTTGGCCGATAAGTGGAATGGCATTGAAAAGAGATGCGATGATGCCAATAGCGACGGTAGCTAAATAGAACCACCAAAATTCACTACGGCATGCACGATCTTGCCAGTTGAAACGCTTTTCTTTAGCGCAAGTGATAAACGCCTGCTTGAAGTCCATTTAAAAATCCTTATGTTTTGCACTAAAAATCTAAGAACGGATACATTTTGTGAACAGATAACGTCTTCTTAGTGCTTATGATTGCATAAGAGCTAAGATCGTTCGTTAAATTTGCAGCAAATATAGCATAACAATGTTAGATGATAATAATGTGCACTAGTATTGTGATATATCTCACGCATTAATTTCATTCGCTTGTATAGATATGTATATTTGGAACCATAGTTTTGAGTGTGCACCAAAAATAAGCATTTGTACCGTATACCTAGGCTGAATATATCGTGGCTCAACACAGTATGGTTTTAGGATCTTGCCTTTGTTTAGTGATGTGATTTAGTGCTTTAGTTAGAAGGCTCTGTTACTAGTAGTTCTTGGGATTGTGAGCTTTGTAAGAGTGAGTTCGTCAAAGGTGTTTTGACTACACTTTGCCAGCTTTGAATAGATGTGGTTTGTGCTTGCTCTGATGGATCGTGGGGATCGTAAATTTGTGGTGTTAGCTTGTGCGGTGGGGCACGGCAGCGATCTTAAAACTATGTAGATTAAGATGGTGGATGCTGCCGTGTTAGATGGAAGATGGTCTTATTAGGCCTTGCTTGGCAGTGGGGATGGTGGGCCAAAGAGATTGTCGCCTGCATCACCTTTAAGAACGCACAGAACAAGTACGTAAAGAGCGCCTAAGCCAGCAATGATCTCGCCTACAGTTACAGCTAGTGGCATTACGATGACGAAGCCTGCAAAAGAAACTAAAAGGCCAACGAGCATTGGGCCGATGTGCAAGCCTGAACGACCGGTGTCGTGAAGACGACGAACCATTACAGTGTAGTGACCTACGAATACAATGAAGTTAATGACAGAGTAAATAATGCCTAAGTACTGAATGGTGTTAAGTGGCAAAAAGACAACACGAACAGCAACAGCAAAAAGAGTAAACCACCAAAATTCAGCGCGTCCTGCGCGACCGCCTGTGATGAATAACTTGTCCTTAAGACAAACTTTGATGGCGGATATTAAGCCGTACATGATATCTCCTGTATTCAATATACAAATGTAGATCAGTAGCTTATAAAAGCTGCATTTAGATTGTATAGATTTAGCTGCAAATGTCTATGGTAGAGCTATGGCCTATTTATTTTTGTTGCGATCCCGACGGGATGGCTTGTTGTTATCGCTCTTTGGGGTTGGAACACTAACGTATTTAGGTTCCTCTTCAACTTCTTTACCGGCAGCGATAGCCTCTTCTTTTTCTTGCTGCTTTTGTTTGTCACGAGCAACACGAGCTTTAAACTTCGCCCATGGATCACCTAAATACTGAGGTACCTCCATGTGCACAGGATTAATGAAGTCTTGAGACTCTTTGCTTGTATCTAAAGGATCAGTGCCGTACTTGTTATTGCCTTTAGTACCAGGCTTGGCGCAGAGGAAGAGAATATAAAAGTAACTTAAAGTAATTACAGTGATAATGCCATCTAAGATCTTTGGTCCATACTCTGGCTGCAGCGCATTTAAAGGACCCCAAGAGATCAGATATACCAAGGTAAATAAATAAGGAACAGCTACGATCTTGCCAGCCATGTCAGTGTCATGGAGACGACGGATCGTGGCTGTGTATTGACAGGCAATAATGGCAATGATCGCTACTGCTTGCAGTAGTGAACCAATTGTTGGGATAGCATTGAGCTTAAAAGATACACCAATGAAGATCATGGTAGCTATATAGAAGTACCAGAACTCTGCACGGCTAGAACGACCGTAAAAACGTAGTCCTTTGGTTTTGAATCCAGCTATCAAGGCCTCTTTAATATTCACTAGTGGCTCCGCATATCTTGTAGTACTGATCTTTGATAAGTACAAATGTTTGTTGGTAAATTAGTGCTGTGACGCTCTTACTTTCGCAAAGCAGTCTCACATAGCAATTTGTATAGTGAATGGCTACTTATCGTCTTTATCTTGAAATGATCCGCGTAGCTTGCGCTTGAAATCATCATTGAGCTTATCTGTCTCACTACTGCCAGTATCAAAAGGAAAGTCGTTCTTATGGTATGGGCCGTCAGAATAATCATTCTCATTGTTTTGATTGTAAAAGCTATTAGATCCGTCATCTTGACCAAGAGGATCAGGGCCGAAACGATTGGTGCCATTAGTTCCTGGCAGAGCACAGATAAAGAGCAAAATTAACAAGCCAATAGTTGGGATGATGAGCAGTGCTAACCACCAAGCGCTCATATTGCGATCGTGAAGGCGACGAGCCATTAAGCAAATAGTAAAGAGAAAGATTACTACAGTACCCATCCAAGCGACTAAAGCACCGTAGCTGCCAAACATAGCGCCACCTCTGCCTAAAACGCCCATGGCAATGACGCAAACAGGGTAAACAAACCAAAACTCAGAGCGTATGGCACGACCTTCCATAGAGATGCCTTTACTAAAAGCACGTGAAAAGGCTTCGTTAATACTGAGCATGACGCCTCCTAAATACAGCAAAGTAAGTTAATTATAAGGCAGAGCATGGCTAAAAGTAGGCTTTGTATAGACCACCGTGCTCACATAATTGTAAAAGACTTAATAGTTGCACTTAGTTTGGATAGATTTAGTTAAGGGGCTAGCTGCAATCTTAAAGTTGAACTTAGCTTGGATAGATTTAGTTAAGGGGCAAGCTGCAATCTTAAAGTTGCACTTAGTTTGGATAAGTTTTTGTTAGGCGGCTAGCTGCAATCGAGAGTAGGCAAATTTAGCAGCATACAAAAAAGGCAAAACGATTTATGGGGTTGTGGATTGACGATCTAACGCATGCATAGACTTAGCATACATGAAAGGCAGTGTCGCGAAATTGTCAGATCGTGGTGCTAACGCGGTATGAAAAGCTTGCTTACGGGTGGAGTACTTGTCTTTGCAGATGAGCAAATGTGGCGCGCTTAAGGCTTTAAGAAGTGATGATGGGGATTGGTAAGATGATATATACATGAGTATATAAATGATGAAGGTGGCGCCCCCAGTAGGAATCGAACCTACAACTAGCCCTTAGGAGGGGCTTGTTATATCCATTTAACTATGGGGACACGGCGCATATTATATGCAAAAACACGACACGTTGAAAGTGTTATGCGTGCATGGTTTATAAGCCTTAACAAGGAGTGCAAAAGAAAAGAGCTGATCTAAGATCAGCTCTTTTCAATAGCCTAAATAAAGCTTAATAACTTAAATTACATCTCTTCTTTTAACACTACTAGGTCGTCGAGCATTACGTTAATTAAGGAGTTGTTCATATCAACAGGTGCTAAGGTAGCAGCATTTGGAGATACGTCGATTACCTTGTAAGTGCTCTTAGTGGTGTTGTTCTGGAAGTAGGTCATAGAGTGACGATCGGTGTAATCAGTGCGGTGAATTACACTAAATTTCATACCAGGCTTGATATTAGCACCTTCACCGAGGTTGATACGGATTAGCTCGTCATTAATTTGTACAACACGTGCGTATGGAACCTGGCAACGTAACTTAGAAACGATGTCAGCAATCGCGTACTTGGCGATCTGATTAACTCTCTGACCGTAGTCAGATGAGGCAAAACGATCAGTACGAATGTTTACAGCACCCTTAAGATTCCACTCAGCATCTCCGGTGTATTCCTTATTTAAGATCTGGCGGCCGTTGTAGACGTCATAAACCTGAACGTTAAAACGAATGGTACGTACAGGGCTGAACCACATCTTAGTTAACTCATTATTGCCGGTATCGGACTTAGCAATAGAGCTAATATTGCCAACAACGATGAACTGAGCCTGAGTACGACGAGAGATAGAGTCTAAAGTACGCTGTAAGTTGTAATCTGGACCTGATGAGCCTTGATGAGTCAGAAGTCGGGATTTATCAGCAGGTAAAATGGTTAAAGCAGGGCTTTGTGCGATACCAGCGTAGATGATCTTACTTAAGTACTCATCAAAGTCCTCTAAACCTGCTGCACTTGCTGAAGCCTCAGGATCTTGATAGCGGAACTTAAAAGGTAAGATAGTCTTCTTAATGTTGCCTGCATAGCAGTCTAAAACTGAATCATCATCAATGAGAGCCTTAACTAATACGGTGATAACCTTGCCGTTTTCTTGCTCTTCAACTACCTGCATACGGCGGATAGGTGACTTAGCCTTAATACGGAGCTTTTCATCAAGTAAGGTACCGTTTTCTAAAACCTGCTCGATGCTGATGTCAGCACCTGCTTGTAACGAGGCATTGCGTAATGCATCGTCAATAGCAGCGCGACGTGCTGCAGCTCGATCTCCATTAATAATGGCTGCTGATCCATGGGATGTATACCAACCTGCAAATGCTGATTGGCTAAACAGAGCCATAAACAGAGCAATACATAAAGCTTTTAAAGAAGCTCGCATTTTAATCTCTCCGATGATTACGAGATTGCCTCATGATCCTGCAGCATTGGATCAGACATAAAGCCTGTGCCCATCTGACATCAAAAGATCATTGCTGATCGGGTCATTGTTTGAATAGAAGGTGCAAGTGAGTAACAGCAAAGTTATCTACAACACATTCTTGCTCAAGTACGACAACTATATGCAGTGATATTACAAAATGTAAGATACGCTGTACAAAAGATGTTGCAAGACAACAAATTTTTGTCTGAGCACAGTTTGTCATATTTACTGCTATACCCACGCAATGGCTCATAAAAAAGCCATTGAAGCGGCAATACACTCAACTAGCTTTGGTATAGAGCAAGAAATATGCAAACATTTGTAAGATGAACACAATAGTGCAATGACGCGAATTAGGCGATCGTAATCGTCAAAAGATCTGCTAGACAGTTGTCATCGTATCATGGCACTGTTATTGCACCTTGTCGCAATATTCATTTATAGATGCGGCGGATATAATGCTATCCGCAGCTATGTGCTGCTCAAAGAGATTGAGGTTCAGGAGATGCAATTTAAGTCATCATTGCTCGTAGCTTTATGTGCGAGCTTATTACTTCCTGGCTGTGTTGCGGTTAGTAATAATCAATCAAACATACCGTCTAACGCTCGTATTCAGGGAGTTAGCTCCGTTCAAAGCGATAAGTCTGTATACCAGCAAAAGGGTATGGAGATCAGTGCTGTTACCTCTCGTATGGCTACCACCATGCAAGAGCACATGCTCCACTATCTGCTCCCATATGCTCCAGTAGATCGCACTTCTGAGAAAGGCGATGTCAAAATTGTGACCATGCCACGCATCGCTGTTACCTCATTTGTAGATACTGATACTTTTGAAAATGCAGGCTACTTAGGTCGTGCATTAGCTGAGTTCTTCACCCATGAGATGTCATCACGTGGTTTTGAAGTAACTGAGTACAAGTTAACTGGCAGCCTTTCTGTTACTAAGGATGGCGATTTCATTCTGTCCCGTAACTGGAAGAAGATTGCTAAGGATACCAATGTTAAGTATCTGCTTGGCGGTACCATCACCCGTAACAACTCAGGTGTGGTTTTAGTGTCTCGTGTAATTAACATGCAGACTCGCCAGGTCATCTCTTCAGCAACAGATTTCATCCCATACAATCTGTTACCAGCTTGCTATCGTACTGTAACTAAGCAGTGTGATTTTGCTGGTGCTGGCGGCTATCTGTCAAAAGAGCAGATTCGTGAGGCCAACTACTACAAGACTAAGTATGTAGAGGCACAGAGCAAGCTTGATGCTTTAACTGCTAATAGCGCTGCTGTTAAGGCAGAACGCGCCCGTGCTCAAAAGGCTATTACCAAGGCTCAGATTGTTTCTTCTAATGGCAAGCCATTAGGCGGTGTATACCTTTCTGCTGATGCTGCTCCCAGTGTGGCAATGACCACAACTTCAAGCGCTAACGGTTCTAAGGCAACCACCAGCTCAGGTACTACTGGTTTTACCGCTACCCCAGAAGAGCGTAAGAACTACAATTTCTTTGACAGCTCTGATGAGGGCCCAAAGACCAAGCCTGATCCACGTTTCAAGGATAATGTTGTTGTAGGCGCTACTTCACGCGGTAACTACGATGTATATCTTGAGGATACTGCCTCAGACAACGTTATGCCTACCTGTATCTTAGGTAAGTGTAAGGATCCAGTTGTTTATCCTGCTAACACTTATCTGCACAACACTATGTTAGTTCGCGATACTGCTGATGAAAGCGGTTATAGACGCGTTAGCAAGTAATGTAGGGCATTAAGGTAGATTGAATTATGAATAAGTTTCTAAAAGCATCACTTTTATGCGCCGCATTAGTAATGAGCACCACTGGCTGCAGCACTATTATGAAGAACGCATCCATGGTTGTTCACTACACTGACACTGGTGTTAATGAATTAGACGACTTCCCAATTTTACGTGCTACAGGCTATGCTCCTTTATCACGTCAAAAGGGTGCAACCTTAGCTGAGAAGCAGATTAATGCCATGAGAGCTTCTAAGATTGAAGCATATCGCGAGTTAACCGAGCAGGTCTCTGGCGTATATATCAAGGCTATGAATCGCAATTCTGACAACATCGAGCGCGAAGATCGTTTAAGCGCTGAAGTTGAAGGCTTAATTCATGGTGCACGTGTAGTTCGTCAGTATCCACTGGGTGACACTTATGTTACCGAGCTTGAGATGGATACCAAGCGCATTTACGAACTGTACCAAATCCGTGGCGCTCTCTAATTGCCACTGATTTTGCAGAGCACATAGCATTAATGGCAGAGCTTCGGCTCTGCCTTTTGCGTTTATGGGCCTTTCCATGTATCATATTTCACGCTGTCTTTTGTAAATGACAGTGCGTGATTTGCTAACAAGGTTGGATGTATTGTTACTTTTAGCGAGCAGTTTGTTTGGCATTAAGATCAAACACTAAGGCTCACTAAAATCATTGTCTGCCTTTGTTTGACTGTTCACGATAGGTTTCTTTTTGGCACTTTTCGGCCATAGTCATAGGTACTCTCATGATTACACGTCGTTCAATCAATAAAGCAAAACCTGTATCAGCAATTAAGTCATTAGAAGACTACTTAACTGAGCAGGATGCAATATTAGATGCCGTAATCCGTATCCTCGGACGTGAGTACACCGCGATTAAAGATCGTCGTTTAGAAGATCTCGAGACCATTGCTGAAGATAAGTCATCATTCATGTTAAAGCTTCAGGCCAATGATCAACGCCTTAAGCTGCATCCTGATGCTCCAATGCTCAAGACCGTATATGCAGATCGTGTCAATGCATTAAAAGAGAAGCTCAATCAGTGCAAGACCATGAATGAGACCAACGGCAAGCTCATTTCCTTATGCTTAGCTGCAAACCGTCGCTTAACCTCAGTGCTCATGTCAGCACGTGATCGTATGTCACGTAACATGACTTACAACGACAAGGGCAACACTGTAGCTACAGGACCACTGCGCGTTAACATCAATGCCTAAGATAGCGATCTTCTTTCACTCAAGATTCTCATACCAGGCCAGCATCATGCTGGCCTTCGTTTTTCTAAGCTGGCATAACGATAACAGCCATCAAAAAGAGTTTATAACCCACCTCTCGCCGCATTTAGGTATCAATCTAACTAAAAGCTTCTCATCATCTCTGTCCAAGCAATCTCGTTTAGCGCCACCAACCAACAAACAAACAAACTAAGCAGTCCCAACTCATTGCAGCCAACCAACCGAGCAAGCGATCGAGCAAGCAACCAACCAACCAACCGAGCAACCGATAGAGCAACCAACCAATCAATCCACAGCATTAATATCGCTTCCGTCGTGGTTTTATTGTGAGGGCACTAGCCTCAGTTAAAGCTGTTACATAAGAATGGCTTATTTATGTGTAGTTGGCAGGTAGGTTTTTTCATGTTTGGCATTGTAAACTTTTTCAAAATCTTCCTTTTTGATGGTTTATTTGCACTAAACAAGCCATTGTTATGGCGGCATCTTTAGATCTTTCTCAATCAGAAGACTCTGTTTTTTTCATTTTTTAGGAAAATTTTTAGTTTTCCTCCATTATTATCGGCATTTTAACTATTTAATAGTTTGCTAATAGACTTTAGATGCTCCATGAATAAAGAAAAAGCTAGGACAGCAAAGCCATCCTAGCTTGTTCTAATGTAGTGTTTAAAACTAGGGCTACTTCAGGCAAATACCTGGGTTAAGCTTGGTAAATTTGCGTACTCTTAAGCTAGCAGGGCCTGCGTGCTTAACGATAATTGCAGAATGCATGATTCTGTCAAGTGCCGCTTTGCGTGTTTCAACCAAACCCTTAATGCACTTAATCCACTCGTTAGGCTCTTGATTTGAGGTAAAGATCATGGATAGACCGTTAGAGTCTCTATGATCAACCAGTCTGTAGAACAGATTGCTGATTTCAAGGTCCTCAGGAAGACAGTGACCGATGTCATCAATAATTAAGAGCTTACAGTTAAAGAGCTCTCCTTTAATTGTTTCACCATAGCGTTCTTGGTGCTTTTTAAGCCTCTCAAAGAAGTCGCTAGCATTAAAGAATAATGTGCGGTATCCTTGAGAGATAGCTAGCTTCCCGAGGTGAATTGATAGCAGGGTTTTTCCTAGTCCTGGACCACCGTGCATCAATAAGAAAAGGCCTTTATGTAGCCATCTGGTTGACAAGAGCTCTCTGACAAGCTCCTGTTCAGCCTGACATAGCGAGAGATTGTATGACTCTCTTGCTAGTCCAAGAGGGAAGCCAGCTCCAACATAGAGATTGGTAACACTAAACTCCCTCTTGATTTTGGCAAAGTGACTTAGTACCTGTTGAATAATCTCTTCATGACTCAGCTTTAAGGAAGCCATAGAGATAAGGAGATTATCTAGTTGGGCGTCATACTTATTAAGACCAAGCACATCCAGACTCTCTTGTATAGAAAGGGCTGAAGCATCGTACCCACCGTTAACATTTCTGTTAATGAACTTATAAATCGGTGTTGCCTTAATAGCCTTAGGAACATTGTTCCTTGGGTAAATTGAAAATCTTGCGTGCTCGATATTCTCCTCATCCTCCTCCATGCTAGTAAGTACATCATTCAGACTTGCACTTGAGAGGACGTTATATGCTGTAGATTGAGCACGACTGTATCCGGCGGTGTTTGTAGCCTCAATGCCGGATTGCTCGTTAGATTCGACCAATCCTTGCTGCGAGTAAGCTTGCTCCAAGGATGTCTCTAACTCGTTCTGTTCGGTATTTATCTTAACGTTTGGCTCAACGCTAGGATTTAAATCATTTATAGATTTTCCCATTCTGGTTCCTTATAAAACAATCTATAGCCCTGCATTTCATCAGAGTCTACTGAGTCAGATGATTCAGGCACTATGCTTTGTGTACTGAGTGGTTTAGATTTGCTTCTTTGCTTTTTTACGACCTCCTCTTGATCAATGTCTTCAGCTGCGTCATCAAACTTGTACGTGATTAAATTCCTTTCAGGTATAACACCTTCTGAAAGTTGAATGCCATCTAGGTTGGTTATCAAGTAATCACCCTTTGCACCTACCATCACGCATACATCAGATTTTGCATAGTCAATTGGCAGTGGAATAGTACAGCCATGAATATGTACATAGCCTCTCTTGTTTACCTTGACCATCTTTACTGAAATATACAAGTCAAAGCTTGGATTAATAATGCCAAGATGCTTTCTCTCAATCTCATAGAGCTTACATACTTGGTATTTTTCAAGCTTCTGTTCACCTAGGTAAGCATCGAAAGTCCTATCAACAGATGCCACCTTGTCATTCCATATTTGAATTGCAGCATCTAGTTCTTCAATGTTGCTAACTTCTGGATGAAAGACCTTCACCCAGCCAAGTCCTGTGCCCTTTAGGTAGCGACCAGCACGCTCAACCATACCTTTAGTTTGTGGTCTTCCAGGCTTACAGGCTATAGGGGTAATTTCAAATTGCTCGCAAAACCAACGAAACTCCCTGTTATATTTCACGAAACCAGCCTTGCTATGTGAAGTTACAAGGGATTTATCGTTATCACAAAGGATTTCTCTTGGGGCTCCGTATTTGAAAATACAGCCGCTAATACCGCGTAACCATGATGCCTGTGAAAGATCTGGAAAAATCTTGAAATATGTCTGATGAGACCATGGATAAACTGCCTCAAAGATATATATCAGACGTTCCCTGAGATCATTTTTGAACTTGTACTTTGCGTACGTGAAGTCTATTTGCAATTGCTGCCCAATATCACTTTCAAAATACTGAGGTTCAGGTCTTGCAAAAGTAGGTTTAGGCGCATGTTTCGATATGTAACTGCGCACAGTTCGCGGAGCAATCTTGAAAGACGCTGGAAGTCCGAAATAGCATGGGTCATCATTGAGCTTTTTAGTCACTGTTTCGCAGTTGTATGTCGAATCCTTATAAACCTCAAACAACACCTCCTGATTGGCAAGCTCCAACAATGTTCTTCTGTTAGGCCTTGCTACAACACTTCGCTTGATGCCACGTTGCTCGTCCCTAATGTAGGCTCGAACAGTTGGCTGCGAAATCTCCAGTTTTTTGGCGATCTCTTTCACTGATACACCAGCACTATGCAGTTTTCTGATAGTCCTAGCGGAATCGTAAGTAATCATGCCAGCCTCCTTTAGTGCCACCAATAACAACGGCATTTTTAATACTTACTTTAAGATCTAACATCATTCCTAAGAAAGATAGTTAAAAGCGCTTATAGACCTTGTTTAACGGTCTTTTCTGCATGTAAATATTTAAAATGCCACCGTTAACAACGGCATTTTAGGGGGCGTATTTTTACCTAATGAGAAAGAAACGACAAGCGCTCATCTTATAAAGTGTGACACAGATCACACAAATAGGGGGTATAAGAGTGAAAACAATTAGGATGCCATTAGAGAAAAAAATTTTAGCCAACCACATATTTATGGGTTTTTTGTGTCTAACAGTAGTTCGATTTTGCAGATCCCTTTTTTGCAAATATGTCAAATCGTTATCTTGGAACCATCACTAAGATTAATAGCATCAGTATTAAACGCATTTTTCAGCATTAGTTTAATGATTATGCTAAAAATTGCGATTTTTGCCACTTTTAGTACATTTTTGTGGAAATTGTGAGTATTTCATTTCTGATGGCCAAATTTTTTGAAGAGAAAATGTGTGCGTCTCAGACCTAAAAAAGATCGAAATTTACCAATTCAATTTTTAAATTACCAAATTTTTACGTACAAAAATACATGATCAATATCGCAAAAATTTTGTAAAAGTAGATAAACATCAGCTTTACAAATGCAAAAAATCGCGCTTTAAATAAGTATAATTTATAGTTTAATTCTGCCATCAATTGAAAGGTGCAAGATAAAAGGCACGAGCTGATAGCAAGGTGCTTATACCTTGATAGCAGCTCAGGACCTAAATCTTAATTCTGAGTTCGATGGTATAGGCATGTCTTGTAACAATACTTCTACTCAGTGCGGCGTTGTAACCTCTGCACCGAAGATCAAGCGCGATAGTAAAGGCAGAATCTATGCTGAAGTACATGTGCGCTTTTTAAGTTATGAAGAGGGATCTCTGCATAGCACCTTAGTTGATAGTGGCTTTGAACTTAAGCCAGCAGAGTTCTTTGAAAACTACTCGCTCAACGCTACAGCTAAGATTAAAGACGACTTATCAGTAAAAGATCAGAGCACTAAGAGCCAAGATAGTAATGTACTCATGTTGCCTTCAGCAGAGTCACAAAAGATGGCTCGTGCATCCAATAAAGCTAAGCAAAGATCATTAGATAAAAGCGGTGATCTCGAGCTCTTCGATCGTGCACAAAAGCTCACTGAAAGCTACTCAAAGCTTATGCTCAGTCATGGTGTGTTACCTCATGATCTGATGGATAAACTTATTGAGGCAGCCAAGCTTGATGAGAAAAGTGCAGCGGCATATCGACGCCCGCGCCACAACGGCAAAGATAGTGATGCTACTAAGACAACTAAGAGTGCTGTCAACACAAAAGATCTCTATGCTAACAGCAATGCCTTGGCATCGGCGATTGCTAGTGCTTATAGTGCTTCAACTTTCATTCCCAATAATCGCTACCACGCTTTAGATAGCGGCGATCTTAAGGATGAGGGCAAGTCATCTGCACTTGTTGAAGAGCTTGATGCGCTCAGCTCAGTAGCGCCATCTAAATTTAGCTTGGGGTCTAATAATCTAGATAAGCTCTCATATCTCAAATTCTTAAGAGATACCAAGGATAGTATTGCCTCGGTGCGCTCGCAGAAGTCTAAAAAAGCATCTGATCTTGTCCAGATCTCAAGTGAGCTTAATGCTATAGAGAAGAACCTTGAAGATGAGATTGCTAAGTGCGAGTACTCCTTAGAGCACGCAAGAGCTACAGACTTAATTCTAGACTACGCCAAGAGCACTACTGATGCTCAAAGACTTAAGCCTAATTGCGAAAAGAATCAGGTAGTAACTGAGCGCTACTTGCGTTATTACGGCAGCAAGGACGAGCTTGAGAGACTACGTAATGTCATAAGCTCACTCTTGCCTTGCCAGATAGTCGCTTTGTGCAAGCTCAATAGTGTACTGCCATATGGTCAAGACAATAGAGATAACCCTTACTACGATGCTGTTGTAAATGTCATTGTGAAGCTCTACATCAAGTCAGCCTCCCCATGCTCACTTACATCATATGTCTACGACACTAGCAGCATGCTCAGCAATACCAGCACAAGCACCGTGCTCAGCTCTAGCCTGAGCTCTGGCAACATGCTCAGTTCTAACAACATGCTTAGCTCTAGCCTGAGATCTGGCAACATGCTCAGTTCTAACAACATGCTTAGCTCTAGCCTGAGATCTGGCAACATGCTCAGTTCTAGCAACCTGCTCAGCTCTAGCCGTGCCGCAACATCATCAGACTCATCAACTAGCACCAGTGTCTCTACATCATCATTTGTAGAGTCAAAAAGCTCTACAGCAAGCAGCGCCTCTCAGGCTAGCAGCGCTACATATTCTCTTGATGAAGAAGAGATAGTGCCTGCTAAGCTGCTTGGGCTTGATGCTCTTGTTCTAATGCCTTGTGTAGCTGCTACAAACAGTGATCAAAGCATCTTGGATAAGGATTTGACTGCATCTAAGAGTGCTAATTGTGAAGGTACTAATCAAGCTAGCCTCAACCTTAGTTGCGATCTTCCTAGCTTAGTTAAAGAGATTGATGCTAAGAGCGGCCAAACTGAAGATGACACAACGTTAGAGCAAGACACAAATAGCAATGGTGATCGTAAAAATGACCCACTATGCGTATCTTTAGGGGAAGAAAAATTTAGATCTTGTGATCGTGTTGGCAAAAATCAAGAGTCATCAAAAAAAGTTTTTAGCGCTCTTAAAGATGATAAACATCAGCTTTTAGAGATAAATGAACGAGCTGAGAATACCTCTGAGCATAACGCCGCTATCGCAGGTGCTGATCACAAAGTATTCGTAGATGATTCATATAACACTTCTAAAAATTCATCAGACCAAGACAAAAATAACAGCTCACAGACTAAGCAAACTTCCACTGATGTAGCTGCAGCTACTAAAGCAAGTGATAGAGAGCTAAGCAGCACTCAGTTAGCCACAACCTCAACAGCAGTAGATGCCAATGCTTGTGAAGTCTCAAGTGCTGATGGTGCTATGAGCTATTCAAGTGTAGAGCAGGTATCTGTAGATGCATGCAAGGAGAAAGTAGTTGCTGCAAATACTGCTATTAGGCTTGCTGATCAGCTCATTCTCTCTGCTGATCTTAAGGGCGCTTTAGCTGAGTTACTTGCCAAGGAGTTAAGAGAGCCTCCGGTTAAACCAGAGGTTTTTAAACAGTCATTAGACAGCATTGTCGATTGTGAGGCCTTATACAAGTCACAGCATGACAGCCAATGCCATCAGGGCTGTACTGTAGCTGCTAGCGACGATGCGATTAGTAAACGTCTACAGAGCATAGGTTTAAGCCCTCAGCCGCTTAAGAGTGTGCTCATAAGTAAGATTCACGAGCAAATAGCAACCCAAGAACAGCCTCCTACCCAGACTGCTCGGCAGATAAGTGCATCCCAAGCTACTCCGTAGTCATGAGGCACAAAGTTATCTAGCTGTATATGAGAAGAGTGCTTGGCTTAGTTAGTTCATAACTTAGTAGAAAACATCGTTGTTCTTGGGGTTTGTTTATTCATGTTACGCGTTTTACCAACAACTGTTGCTTCAATTACCACTAGCTCTGTAGGTACGGAGATCTTTTACAAATTTGCCGCCAAAGATCTATTAGAGGATGCTGCTGTCGCTGCTGATCCCGAGCTCTTAGCTCTAGCTGATAATCAGGCTACACATAAGGTCAACATTAGTGATCTCTATATGCCGCTCTTTACTCATGACGAAAGTAAAGAAGCCGCTACAAGCAATCCTGCTAGTGCCACCCAGATCGCTGCTACTAGAACATCCATGAGTGATCCTGCTAGTGCCACCCAGATCGCTGCTACTAGAACATCCATGAGTGATCCTGCTAGTGGCACCAAGATCGCTGCTACTAGCTCATCCATCAGTGATCCTGCTAATGCCACCAAGATCGCTGCTACTAGCTCATCCATCAGTGATCCTGCTAGTGCCACCAAGAGCGCTGAGAGCTGTCTATCATTTAGCGATCAAGCTGATATGGCAAGCGATACTCAACGACGTGCAAGTGATCTTAATGTAATTAATGCAGATCACGAGCTAAGCAATTTTGTTGAAGATCTTAAGATCGCAGCTAGTAATGAAACTAAGTGCACTTCATTAGATGCTGATAATAGTGCTTATGTGTCTCCATATGATCTTATGCCTAGCGAGTCTGAGCTTATTGATCTTGCCTTGTTTGCAGCGCCCGCACCAAAACAGAGATCGCATGAAGCTCATATTGATGCTCCTTGTGTGTTTGACAGTACCAAGTACATTCATCTGCCAAATGAAGGTGACTATCCATATTTTTCACACGCTGATTTGTTACTAAATGCAGAGCAGCAAAGCTTATACAGAACTGTTGTAGATCAGCATGATTGCTTTAGACCATGCGTTGATGTTCAAAGACATGGTGGTAGTGGCTGGTATCTGCAGGCAGGTTCATATGTCATAGCCATGCCTAAAGATAAGCGTCCGTTAAGCTTCGGTATTTATCAGTACTTAGCTAAAAGTACTGCTGTACAGCGCTGTTGTGATCTTGAGGATTTGCATATTGCGCCACGTGCATTGTCACTGCAGAGCTGTTCTTATGCATATGCAGTAGCTAATGCTCGCTTTGAGTGTGTGTTTGAAGATAAGACGGTAGATCAGCACACCCTTAACCTGCATACAGACCTGAGCTTGTCCTTTAGAGACTTTATGCTGCGCTATAGCGGTGTGTTCTTAAATGATCTCGACTCTATCAGCAGTGCCTATAAACCTTATGTAATCACATCTAAGGAAACTACATCTACTGATCTTAGCTATGGCGATGTTGAGCTTGGTAAAGAACTTACTGATCCGGATCAAAGCATAAATCTGATCTCTAATGAGTACGGAGATCTTAATCATGTATATGCATCCTCACTTAAGAGTCGCTCTTGGTGTGTGCAGGATGATTTTGAACGCGTATTAATACACTGCTTGAAGGTACCAGCATCTCAAGTGACTGCTAACTCAGAGGCATTGTTCTATGAGGAGCTCTTAGATATCAATCCTTATGCCCAAGTAATTGAGAGAGCGTCTGAGGATAAGACTAGTGCTAGTGCAGAAAAACATCCTGCAGATAAGCCTCGTGCTGCAGTGAACATCTTTGCTGATGAAGATGGCGATCTTAATGACTTTATAGCAGGTGTACCGGTTAAAGAAGTCGCTGGACGCGACGCGGGCTATGACTTTGGCTTGTTAGCTAATGATCGTGATCTTTTGGGTCGCCCAAAGTTTTTTAATACAGCAGCTTGTGTTGCTACTTGCGGTTCATTTGATGACTTAGCTGACTCTTCTATCCATGGCTTAGTTGCTAGCATAAAGGTTAATGCAGCCATTCTGGGCATGCATAGCGGTGATCTTAAACATGATTCATTTCCACTAAGAGCGGGCGCTGCTGAGCGATCTTCCATCTTTAGTCAATTAGATATCTCAAAGAGCTTATGTCCCAGTCTAGGTTCATTAGCCTCTCATGATTTGAGTACCGACCATAGCGCTAGCGTGCTGTTAATCATTCCTCTAGTTAGATCCTCAAATGATGGTCAGCAACCTGACAATGAGTCTATTACTGATATCGATAAGCAGCTAGCTAAGTCACTAAAGGCACAAGCTTTACTGAGTGTGGATAACTCACTAAATGAGGGTAGGCATGAGCAGCTCAAAAGAGAGCTCGTAGCTTTAAGTGCTACAAGTGATAAGCCACAGAGCGTTGCTGCTAATAACGATCTTTGCTCGTTTGAGCCGTGCTCCATACCCGTCATTTTGGCAGGTAATAGCCAGGTTAACTCAGATAGTAATGCAGCTAGAGCCTGGGGCTATGGAGAGATTGATAACTCTATACAAGCTCATGATGAGCAGCTCATTGGCAAAGATGTCACTTTTGAGATCTTAAAAGAACTACAAGAGGATCACATCAAAGATGTTCCTTTGTTACAAGCGGCTAGAGCAATTGAGAAAACCCATGATGTAGAGGCAAAACCACCTCCCATAAATTCAAAAGCTATTGCGCCCATGAATACGCGAGCTAGTACTCCTTTAAATATGGGGTCTAGTGCTCCTTTAAATATGGGGGCTAGTGCTCTTATACCGACAGAGGCTAGTGAGCATAAACAGCAGGCAGCAAACGATAGCTTTACAGATGTGGGTAAGTCAGTCACTACAACAGTTGAAACACAAAGGAGCTTAGAAGACAGCAAATTTAAACACATATTGACCATTACACCGTATAGCGGTGCTGATCAAGAACGGCACTCAAATGAGAGTGTCACTTTTTTAGAGTGCCAAGCACTCTACGGCTATAACCTCACTAATCTTCTGATCACTAACACTAATCGCCTCAAGCGTCTTGCAGATATCTGTGCCATTGGTCCTAGTGAACAGTTCATTCCTGAGCGTCCGCGTTTCTACGACAGAAAGAGCCTCATGTGGGCTGTTATGCCGGTCGAGAAAGAACGCAAATCAATTGAAGAGATCAGAGTCAGTGCCTTTGAATACTTTTTGAGGACACTGCTCAGGGAGACATTTATGAAAATTCAATCTACCTCCAATGGCATGGGCGTAAACAGCACTGCTAGTGCTGAAGAGCTTGCTTTTATGAGCGACGTTAAGCGCATGCAGGTATGTAACTCATCTTTAGCTGATGAGGTAACCCCATCCTCAGCTTCTAATGCAGACAGCGTAACTTTAGCTTCTAATGCAGACAACGTAACTTTAGCTTCTAATGCAGGCAGCTCAAATTTTGTTGATGAGAAGTCTACTCATGCTTTGCATGGTGATGTACATGGAGCTGATGCTTCTACTTGCAAGACAGTGGCTGCTGCCCCTCAGGATAGTAAGAGCAACAGTGCTCAAGATCTTGAGGAGAGCATAGCTTCAACCTTTGGTGCGGGCGTTGATTTATCTGATTTTGATGACCACGTGAAAGTCTCATTAGAAGATGATCTTAATGATGAGATCAACGTTGGTGAGCTTGAAGAGTTTGAGCTAGATGAAATGGAGCTTGAAGCGGAGCTTTCTGGCGAGTCTGATCTTGATGAAGAGGGATCAGGCAAACACTGGTATGAGGACGACGAGGTTAGTGAGCGTTTTTATAACCAGGCTATGGAGCGCATTGCTAATGCAACTTTCCATGAAAGTAAGCGTCATCAGATGGTCGGTGCATTAATGGATAAGCACTCTGATAAGACCTCCAAGTGCAATTGCGATCGTCGTGAGATGGATGAAATTAGCATCACTAACGAAGCGGGCGCTCCATGCTTTGGCATGGCTATCTTTAACCAAACTCCTAATGCTGCCATGAATAACTTTACTCAAGGACAGACTATGGATCCTCGTACCATGGCTTACTCTCCACTGCCAAAGGGAATGAACTCCAATAATTCTGCACGTCCTCTAAATAACTATGTTACCGGCTATGCTCGTCCTAATGCTCCTTACAGCCAAGATCGTCAGATAATGATGAACCGACCTGACATGGCTGCAAGCAACTCAAAGTGGAATGAGCCAGCGATACAAATGCGTAACGCTCCTGCTGTAAACAATAACTATCAGCAAATGCCAAAAGGTAGAGCACAAGCTCCATATGGCAACGTGCCACAGCAAGTAAACCAGCCTCAAGCAGCAAATCAGCCTCAAACAGCAAATCAGATGAGTCCAAGAAACTATGACCCATCTGCAGCTTATATGAATCCTTATGCTTGTATGCCTCAGGCTCAGCATTACGACTGCACTGCTGACTACAGTGTTAACAGCTCATTTAAAGACGGCATGAGCGCAAGTAATTCTGCCAATGCATGGAATTACCCTCAGGGTGGTGCCCAATACAAAGGTGCACAAAACAGCGCCTGCATGAACAACACCATGCAGCAGCAACACCCAGTTCCACAGCAGCCACGTGTTGCAGAGCCCGTACAGCAGCCACGTGTTGCAGCTCAGCCTCAGCAGAGATCACAAGAACTACAGCAGCAGCCACAGCTTGCAGCTACCACCTCTCCAGCTTTAGTGGTAAGCCAAGTTACTGCTCAAGTTCCAGTGCCCGTTCAAGCATCAGCTCAAATGCCAGCAGCTAATGCTGCAGCAATTGGTGCAGCAAGTGTTGCTCAAGCCAATGCTGGTGTAGTTGCTGATGGTGCTTGTGCAGATCAGGGCCTGTTAGATGCTAATAGCACTTTAGCTCATGCCAATAACGAGTATTTAAACAAGCTCAACGCAAAGATTCAGTCACACGCTACCGTGCATAAGATGCAAGAGCTTAAGGCTCAAAATGCAGCCTATGTACAGGAGCACATGAATGAGACTAATAAAGCCGATGCTGATCTTGTAGCTGTTTCAAATGAACATCAGAATACTCATTCAAGTGTTAATGCAGATCCTGATGACAAGAGTGCTACTCATAGCGCTAGTGTCGCAGTTTGTAATGAGCATATGGATGACAAGGCTTGCGGTGCTGCAGTGTTGTCTGGTGATCTAAAGGCCTGTGAGGTAGCTGATACTGCTGATACTGCTAAGGCTGATCTTAAGGAGCTGGGCAAAGATGTAGCAAGCACTGATAGTGCTGCATCTGAGGTTTATCAGGGCCGTAGCGTGAAGAGCCTTCTTTCCAAGAAAGTAGAGAGCGTGCTTAAGAGTGGTGCCATGTCCTCAGAAAGTGAGAGCGAGGAGCAAAAGCCAAAGCTTGTCGACTGTAATGCAGCCTTTGGTATGTTCGATGGCAAGCTGCCTATGGTTAAAGTCCCACACCATGCTCCTGAGTGCTTAAGTAATGTGCCTCTTATCAACCACAGCTATGTCTTTGAGCCTGAGTTACTTACCAACATCTTAATGTTCTTAGACAATCCAGGTCATGACTCCTTGTACTTAGCAGGTCCATCAGGTTGTGGTAAGACCTCAGTCGTGTTTGAAATTGCTGCGCGTTTAAAGTGGCCTTTAGAGTCCATCACTTTATCGCAAAGAACTGAGGTGGCTGACTTAATTGGCCGCAATGTGCTGCGTAACGGCGAGCTTACTTATGAGTATGGCCCACTAGCTAAAGCCATGATTTATGGTGAGATCTTATTACTCAACGAAATTGACTTACTTTCTCCAGGTGAGCTCTCTGCTCTCAATGATGTGCTTGAAGGTAAGACTTTAACTGTAGTTGGTAATGGTGGCGAGAAGCTATATCCAGGTGAGGGCTTTAGAATTATTGCCACTGCAAATACCAAAGGCTTTGGTGATGACACTGGCTTTTATCAGGGCGCAAGATCTCAAAATCAGGCTTTCTTAGATCGCTGGCATTTTATTGAGTGCAATTACTCAAGCAACAAGCAAGAGTTTGCCATGATCAGCGCTGCATTCCCTTCTATCAATCAGGACTTTGTGAAGCTGTTATTACGCTGGGCAAATGTAATTCGTTACGGCAGTGACACCATTCCTCACAGCGCTCGTAACTCAGTGTTAAAGACCTTCATGATCTATGATCGCTTCTTAACTGAGCAGAGAGCAAACCAGAGCAAGAGTAGTGATCTTTTAACTGAGGACTTACCGGACATTGCTGCAGCTATACGTAATGCCGTAAATAGCAGCAACGAGGAAGAGGAGGCTAACAAGCAAGAGGATCAAGAGTACTTAAAGCTCTTACGTGAAAAGGGTGGTCCTAGCAAGGTTAAGGGTAAGCGCAAGAAGTTATCTGATGATGAGAGCGCTTCAAGCAACGAGAGTACTGATCTTAGTGATGCTGAGATCACAGCAACTCAAGAGAGTGAGCTTACTGTTGATGTAGTTAAGCGTGCCATGAACATGACCTTGCATGAGTCAGTTAACTACTCGGGTAATCAGATCTCAGCTCCTTTATCTGAGCGCTCATTACTGCGTATCTGCCGTTTCTATGTCAATTACCCTCAGATGTGCGTACAAGAGTGCATTGATGCTGGCTTTGCTTCTCGTCTCCCTCCTGATGAGTATGAGTTTGTACTGCGTCTTAGCTACGACATCTTTGGTTATGGCTGTGGCTTTAATCAGCTGCCACACAATGTTGCCATGGATGACAAGTACTTAGCTTTACGTGCTAATTATCCTGCTATAGATCAGGCTATGCGTAACTTTGAGGACTTTGATGGCGAGCATAAGAGCGCAAAGGATGACAAGAGCACCTCAAGCAAGGCTAAAAAGTCAAAAGCCAAGTCCAAGAAGACTGAATCCAAGTGCGTATCTGAAACATCAGCCCAGTGCTCTGATGACACAGCCTCAACTAGTGCGGGCGCTGATGTCGCTGCTACTTGTGTAGCATCTGCTAGCGCTGATGGTTCAGCTAAAGTAGCCGATAGTGCTGCTCAAGCTAGCAATGAAGTAGCTGCCAAGCCAAAGCGTACTCGTAGAACTAAGAGCGCCAAAGCAAAAGAGGCTCAGCTTGAGGAGAGTGTTGAGTCCTCAGCTGCAGCATCTGAAGTATCTGCAGCTGCCTTTGCAGAGCCTGACTCAACAGCATCGACCGCTCTTTTATCTGATGCATCCGAGGAGACTGAAAAGACAGAGTAGGTTTAATTAGAACATTGGGCTTTTGTGCCTATAGCAAGCGCTAGTTAACGTACATCTGCTTTATCTATGACTAAGTAAGCTGTCATCTTGAGTAGAAAGTGTGTTGTTTTCTAGCGCCTGCTATGTGGATCACAACGGCATTGTGAATCTTAGTAAGGTCTTGTGAGAAGCAAGAGGCTTTGCATATAGCTTTGCTAAGAAATAGTGAATGTTTTGGACGGAGATTTTGATATTTATGGACTTGCTTAATTTTTTATTAACTCACAAACAAAGTGTCATGTTACCTGCTAAAGACGAGTGTTTGGCAGTATAGAGGCGGTTATTACATACAAATCTGCTGTATCTAGATCACATCTTGAAAAATAATTATGTTTGTAATGTTTTGCCAGCAAAATCACTAAGTCTAAGCTAAGTTTACGCAATTATACTCACACCATTCGATGGCATAGATACATAATGCAGTATCTTATGAGTGGAGAGTTGTTAAAAATCTCTGCATCTAAGTGTGTGAATTGGAATTTGATGCTCAATTTTTAGTTAATTGTGCTCAATTAGAATCGCCATCTTGAACCCGATTAGAGGATAAGATGGTCGACTCTCGACACAATAGATCTGATCTCATTGTCAGTTGGGGGATTGACCTTATTGATGCGAAGTGCCCGTCTATATATGCACTCTTGTGTTAAGACCTGATATCCCATACTTTTTGCGCTGCTGTGAGTTCGATAAATGAAAAATAATGGCCCTGTAACTGATTTTGAGCACAAGTTTCCTAGCGACCCCAACGCTAAGATCATTTCGGTGACGGATAGAGATGGTATTATCACTGAGGTTAATGATACTTTTGTACAAATGAGTGGATTCTCTCGCGAGGAGCTCATTGGTCAACCTCAAAACATTGTGCGCCATCCTGACATGCCTGCTCTGATCTTCGCAGATTTGTGGAAGACCATCAAATCTGGTCGTCCATTCATGGGCATCATCAAGAATCGCTGCAAAGACGGTAGCTATTACTGGGTTAACGCCATGATCATGCCGATTATTCAAAATGGCGAGATCGTTGGCTATGAATCAGTGAGAACTGCAGCTAGTGAAACTCAAATTGCTCGTGCAAAGCATTACTACAAGATGATTAATGAAGGTAAGGTTCCAACTAGCTTACGCTTTGAAATCCCATCTTGGTGTTTCTATGTCTTCTTTGCACTAGCCTATATCTTAACTATCGTGATGCACGATCAGTATGTGACCACCGCAAGCTTTGTGGTCTTATTTGGCCTGCTCATCTACGGCTCTTATCGTCGCCGCTCTATCTTAGATTTCATCACGCGTGTTTTCCCAGCTGAGCCTAATGTCATTAATACATTGATCTATACCAATCGTGCCGGTAAAGAATCAGAGCGCGTTTACAACGTTATGTATAGGCTTAAAGAGATTGATACGATCTTAACTCGAGTACGAAGCTCGGCTATGCATATCAATCAGGTAGCTCAAGATCGACTAGAAGATCAGTCCAATAGCTTAAGCGAGGCACAAAGACGCAGTCGTTTTACCACTGATCTTATGAATGAGATGAAAGACATTGGTCAGAACATCTCCCACATGGTCTTTGATATTAGCTCTTTAGCTAGAGAGACTGCTAACAATACCACTGCCGCCCGTGATCTTGTTGGATCTGGTAAAGAAGTAGCCTTTGCCACTAAGGATGCTATTAATGACCTACAAGAAGTATCCGATCAAATTCGTACCTTAATTAACACTCTGGCAGCCCACGTGGATGATATTGAAAAAGCCTCAGCCTTAATTAAGGGTATTGCAAGTCAAACCAATCTCTTAGCTTTAAATGCATCCATTGAGGCAGCTCGTGCTGGTGAGGCTGGTCGCGGCTTTGCTGTGGTTGCTGATGAGGTGCGATCCCTCTCCTTACGCACTGAGAGCACCACCGTTCAAATCCATGATCTTATTAATGAGTTTAAGGTCATTGCTGGCAAGACTGTCGCTATGGTGGAGTCAGGGCATGAGCATGTTAACAATGGTGTTGAGCAGGTAGCTCTTACCAATCAAAAGCTCGATGAGATCTTAGATGCGATTAGTAATATTCAACGATTAGCTAGTGAAGTAGCTACACGAACCCAAGATCAGTCCTCAACTGCACAAGAGGTGAATATCAAAGTTCAGCATATCTTGTCTATTACGGAGGACAACCTCAATAGCTCTGCTGAAAGCTTCGATGGCTCGCATATGATCAGTAGCTACACTAGTGACTTAACCTCTATGGTCGATCGCTTCTCCAATCGTCACAACTAAGCTTCGATGGCCACAAAGTGGCAAATAAAAACATCATGCGCTAAGACATAAAAGAGCACCCCATGCATTTATTTAAGGCACAAGCTCATTGTCTTGGCGCATACCATAAGTACGTTTAGCCTGGTCTGTGGCTAGACGTACTTTTATCTTTGTATACGCAGAGCCGAACTGCAAGGCTTTTTTATGACCTTAGCTTTTATATGTTGCGCAAAGATGCAAAGACGTCGAGTGCAGAGTTGCAACAGAGATGCTAAGTAAATGCAACAGAGATTGCGGGTAAATGCTGCAGTTATGGCGGGGAAACGCTGCAGTGATGGCGGGTAAATTTTGGGCACAAAAAAACCGTCTGCCATAACACAGCCGGTTTTTTCGCTGATAGCGCAGGGGCTACCACATTGACCTGTAGGACGAGTCTAGCCCTCGAACATCTCAAGAGAAGTTTCGATAATGCTATCTGCCATACGATCGTAATCGAACTCTAAGGTGCCGTCGAGAAATTGCTGGCGTAAGAGTGCTACCTTCTCAGCATCAACACCGCTAGAGGACATAGCTACTTCAGTAGCCTTAGCATAGAGCTTTGCCTCAGGAGTAAGAGATACGTCAGTATCTGCTACCTTAGGTGCTTCAGCCTTAGTTACAGCTGCGCTTTCGCTAGCTGCCTTAGCGGCCTTGATTTTTTGGGCATAGGCCAGGTTCTCGGGCATGGCCTTAACTGCGCGATCACGCAAAAAGTCGATTGCCATGGTTGTATCCCTCACGAATCAAACGTTACAAGCATTACAAAAGCCGCAATCTAAGGCTACAAGTGACTGTTTCACTATAGTAAATGCTTAATAGAAATTGATTGAGAGTCAGCTAATTTATGAACTCTTATTATTCAGCAGTTATAAGCTAAGGATTAATCTCTTGCTTAGTTACGACCTTCAAGCTTTAAAACAAACTTCAAGGCGCTGCTGCGCTGATTTATTCTCTCTCTTTGCTTTCTTATACGGTCTGAAAATATATTTGTTGAGGAACAATGGCTAAAAAACTAGATCCTTGATCACAAAAATGGTGCAAATCTTATTTCTTACCCCCATCATAAAACTCCCCTCTAACTAAGCACTTTCCAATGCATAGTGTATGTAAAGCCCATATATAAGCGTTTGCTCAATGCCATCCTAGCCAAAAAATCGCCGCAACTAGCTCATGAAAGTATCTAAGTAAATCCTCCATGTTTTTGTTAAATAGTAATGAAAAATGTGTTTTAAACACTGTGAAACATTTATCTAACTCTAGTTACAACATTCATTGCCTATGAATGTGATTGTTATATAGATACAACACTGAAATGTAAGTATCTATACATGCCGCGTATAAATCGTGTTTAAGCCAATTTACACATGTATTCATACAGGTGGGTAATTAAGCTTAAAAGCGATTGCATAGATACAACATTTTGCGCTTAAAAATGCTTACAAAAATGAGCATTACGTATGGTTAAAATTTAAAACAATAAGACTTAAAAGCAATCACAATTCACGCAGAGTACGGACTCATCTAGTTTGAGCACGTGTATAAATTCTTGGTGATTAAACCATCATCAATTAAGGTTTGAGTTGTAACTATATGCTTAAGGTTATAAGGCCATAGCAGATTGTGCCTCAACCAAATGCATCTATTTGAAGCCTTAGATAATAGATATCCACAGTGAATTAATGGCTTTTTTGCAAAAGATAGAAAGTGCGCACAATAAGGGCAACGCTACAGGACTAGCTGTTAAAGGGTAGGTAGGGGATGTTGGATTGAGCCTGACAGAGCGCCAGGCTCGAAAAGGGTAGGAGTGTTTGAAAATAGTATGAGTGTTTCAAAAGGGGAGCTGTGTTTTTAGAACACAACTTCAACTTCAGCAGGTGCAGAGACTACGGCTGAAATTATCTTTTGGGTCTTGAGATTCTTAACACGAACTGACTGATTGACGGTGCCATCATCTAATGCGATGCCACTGGTCTTTAAAGAAAGACCGCCGCTTCTAGCAATGATATTAATCTTGTCGTTCTTGCAGACTACGCAAAATGAGTTGGAGCGAATCTGATCGCCTTGTTTAACATCACGCTTGAGGCGGGAGCCTACGAGCATGTCTGCATCTGACACTGCAGTAGTGAGATTAGTATCTTCATTTAGATAAACTGTTTCTAAATCTGAAGGAGCGATAACTTGGCCACGGCTTAGGTTACGAGAGGCAACTAAAGCAGGGCTTAAAATAGAGACCTTTACCGGGATGTAGAGGGTGTACTGATTGCCTGGCTTAGAGCAGGTGATCTTAACTTGTGAGGTGCTCTTAATCTCAGAGCCTCTTAATTCTGCAGTTAAATAGTCGGTGCAGCGGCCACCATAGTTACGTCTATCATCAAGCTTGCCTGCAGTTACAGAAATCTTTTTGTTGCCCATGTCCTGATGTTCAAACTGGGCCAAGATATATTGCTCTGCTACAGTTCGTAAGAACTCTGCCTCTTGTGGAGTAGCCATGGCATTAGGAGTTGTGGCTGAGAAAGCTACTGCGCCCATAACAACAGCACCTACAGATCTCTTAGCTGAGTGTGCGGTGGCTCTGAGTTTTGTTGCAAAGCCTGTATTCTTAATCATGTTAACAACGAGCTCCTAATACTAATGCCCATTTAGGTAGGGCTAATATAGCTAGTCTTAAGATAGACGGGCCAAAAAAGGCTAGGGTGCAAAAGACGCTTAAGATAAAGCGCAATGCTCTAGAGCGTATGGTGCTGTACTGCTTTAGATTGGTAATTACGCAGGTTAACTACAGCGCGTCACTAAGTATGCATACAAACGTTAAGACATGCAAACCATGAAACAAAGTACTTAGTGCGCTGCCACGATTTGGGTCAGTAGCGCAGCACCAAGCAAGATTTAGGTTGGAATGCAGCTCCAAGATTTATGTTGGTAATGCAACGCTACGATTTTGGGCCGTAATGCAGCGTATGCCGCTCTATTGCTGTTAGCATTATCGCGCTATTAACTTATCTGAAGCTTAGGAAATTGCTCAAAGGCGGCTAAAAGTTCTTGTAGAGCAATTAACAGTATAAAGTCAGGTCAATTATTAAGATGTTGCTCTTTTATCCACGAGAAGAGGTTAGCTGCTAAGAGGTTAGCTTCTAATAAGTTGGCAAAGTTGCGACTTTAGATGGTAATTGCCCCATAAAAACGCGTAACTGTCATACATTTTGTGCAGAAAAACTAGGATTTCTTATCATTTTGTATCTAGATTGTAAGTTTGAAACTTTTAGCTAACACTTTATGTAGATTGCCTTGTTTATCGTATCTTTAAAAGATGTGACCTAGGCAACGTTGCATGATTTCTGTTATACCAAAAGTGTAATCTAAGGCCAGTTTTGTGCGCTAAAGCATCAGTTGTGTTTGTCAAATAATAGTGCTTTTGCAATAATACTTACTCTACTAAGTAAGATGAGCGTGTTGTGTTCATATTGCTTTACTTGTTTCTGATAAGCTCCTTACCTAAGGCTAAAGCTGAAATCTGCCGCATCGGCTTTTGACATGCTATCAGTAGGTGCTTCTAAGCGGATGCCCGCTTGGGAGCTGTAAGCCCATGGTCGCATCTAACGGGCATGCGCTTACAGCTTCTTTCGGGCTTGGTTGTTTTGCTGATGACCTAAGTCAGTCATTGCAAATATAGGGGAATGTATGGCAGGCGTAATGGATAAAGTCAATCAGCTCACTGAGCTGGTTGGTCAAAACCGTATGGAGCTTTTGCTCTTTAAGTTGTCAGGTCTTTCACAGCGTTACGGTATTAACGTGTTCAAGGTACGTGAAGTTTTACCTTGTCCAAAGCTGACTGTAATGCCACGTCTTCACCAGTTCGTTATTGGTGTAGCTCACATCCGTGGTAGTACTTTAAGTGTTATCGATCTGGCTTATGCTATTGGTGGTCGTCCAACCAAGAACTACGAAAAGAGCTACATCATTATTGCTGAGTACAATCGTTCTACCCACGCTTTCCTCGTTTCAAGTGTTGAACGCATCATCAACATGAACTGGAATAAGATCATGCCTCCTCCAAAGGGTGCTGGTCATTCCAACTACATGACTGCTGTTACCGAAATCGATAACGAGCTCATCGAGATTTTAGACGTAGAAAAGATCTTAGACGAAATTGCTCCTATTAGTGGAGCTTTAGAGTCCGACGCTATTAAGAAGCTGTCAGTACCTGAAGGTACCCGCGTATTGGTTGCTGATGACTCTAAGATCGCTTTAAAGCAGATCAAGCGTGCATTAGTTGAAATCGGTGTTGATGTTATCGAGTGCCACGACGGTAAGGAAGCTCTTGATACTCTGCACGAGATGGTTAGAAACGGTCACAATATTAAAGAGACCCTTACTCTGATCATTTCAGACGTTGAAATGCCTGAGATGGATGGTTACACCTTGTGTGCCAACATCCGTAACGATCCGAACCTCCGTGATCTTTACGTGATCCTCCACACCTCCTTATCCGGTGTCTTCAATGAGTCAATGGTATCTAAGGCTGGTGCTAACGACTTCATTCCTAAGTTCAACCCAGAAGAGCTTGCAGGTGCTGTAGAAAGAGGCCTGGATTTAACTGCCAGTGGAGTATCCGGTGCTGACTGCGGAATGCGTAAGCATAAGTAATCGTATCTAGCGATCGCTAGAAATTTAAAAAAAAAAGCCATGTGATGCTCAGCATCGCATGGCTTTTTTTGTGCCTAAAGATCACGGCCGCTATAGCGATAGTTTGAAGTCGCTTTTTCTAAGTGACTCTTCATAGAGGTTAATTTTGTGTAGAAATTTAAGCTGTGATTAAGGTGAACGTTACCTTGCTTAGTGCACATCTGTAAAATTTGGAAAAAATTTTGGGTCAATGTTATTTTTTGTGGGATCCATAAAATCCCATTTGTCAAATTTAAATCTATTCAAGCCTCAAGGCCTCAGTATTATTTCTTCCAAAGCGCCTAGAGGCATCCATAATTTTCAGGAAGAAGTACTTCGTGTCTGGTATGCCATAACTAGCTCGTCTAATTGTTTTAATCAATTGAACTGTACCCTCACATTTTCCTGAGGTGATTATGTGCTTAGCAAAAGTTATGATGCCTCCCATATGGTTTTCTATTAGCTTAGCAAACCAACAAAAGTGCGTGTTCGTTGTTCCCTTGCAAAAATCTACGATTTCACTCATGACTCTATGCATACTATCAGGGCTTAGCATTGTTTCGTAAGCATCAGTTAGCTTTGCCTTAATGATGTCTATTGCTAACATGAGCTCGTTCTCTTCGATAATTTTCTTGTATCTGGCAACTCTATCAGTCATCTGCTCACGCTCAGGGTTAACAGCAGTGAACTCAGCTTTTGTATTGTTATTTTTAATCTCTTGAAGACGTGCATTATGCTTGCGACTTTCATTATCTCGTCGCTCTAAGGTATCCTTATTAGCCGTAAGGATAAGTCTAGTACGCTTAAGCGACTCAGCGCCTTCTCTATTACCTTCTTTTATTAGTCGTCGCTGTTCGTCTTGACGAACTTTATTGATTACCTTTTCATTGAAGTTCTTTATTATATGGAAGCGATCATATACGATATCAAGATGCGGAAATCTGCTCGTAAATGCACTAGCAAAGTCTGCATTCATATCACATGCAATGGCTTTTACATGCTTCATCCATTCATCCCCTACATGGTCGATAAAGTCGTATACGACTTGCTTTCTTTTGGTTTCTTGAAGCCACAACACTGCACCTGTTTCTAGGTCAATAATGACTGTTGCCATTTGATACGGGAAACGAAGCTTAAACTCATCAATACCTAGATATCTAGCCTGTCTCGATGGTTTACACCATTGTATATTGCCATCTATCTCTTCAGTGTACTCATCCAAAAGCCTTTGTTTATCTATATCCTTAATTAGTTTTTGTCCAACGCCAGTCTCCATGGATACAGACTTTACAGTTGCACCTTGTCTTAATTTGTTCAATATAAAGTCTCGCATGGCATAGGTCAGTTTCATGCCAGGCACTTTAAATGGAATTTCTTGATGCTTGGTTTTACTGCAGATTGGGCAACGATATCTCAAGTGTTCAACATCAAGGGAAATACCCTTATCGCCGAATGGTATATGCTTAATTCTAGTTGTATATCTACCATGCACATGCATGATAGAACCACAAACAGGGCATTTACTTTCATTTGGAGACTCTTGAACCGTTCCTCTGAAGATGTAGTCAACGTGTTCAATGTACCTATGCTTTTTACTATGTCCATAGTTTCGTTTATAACGATAAATGGCATCATAATAAAAGCCTTCATTACTTGGGATGAAGCCTTTTGCTAGGCATGGCAACCTAAAGCAAGAATCAGCATATTCAAAGCTATTGTTTGGGCAGGATGGAAATGTGGTAGAATTCATTTGGGGTCTCGTTTGTATTGATTATTGTGATTTTTTTGATTACGAGATCCTATCTGATTTCACGTCTTACATAAAGTCATATCCTGCCTAAAGTTACATACCTCATCTAATCATAAGTCATGATGGCTTTACTTAAGCTGGGTATAGATTTTTCTTCAAACCCCACAAAAAATATCATTGAACCAAAATTTTTATCTTTGCTTTATCTAGTGTGGCTTGAAGTGATTAACGGTGCAATTGGTAGCTTTTTGCAAAACTTTGCAAGAATGCCTGTTGTTATGTGTATTGTCATAGGGCAAAATTTGTAAAAACTGCTATTTTGCCAAGCTACTTGACGGTCGTCGTATAAGTAAAAAGGCTTGCAAAGTAGGTATATATCTTACTTATGCATAAAGTCTTTTCTAGATACAGAAAAATATTTCCAAAACAGGTATACTATAGCGCGTATGAGGGTATGTCTTTAGACAGATAAGTGAACTAGTCTAGCCATTGACAATACATAAGCTCACAAGCGTGTGCTACGTCAAATTAATTTGCTTTGATTAGTGACTTGATATGGAAAAAAGTATCCTTTTGGGCTATATTCAATCATTGCAAAGCACACTTTCATTTAGATATTGCGAGCATTTATTAAGATGCAAGTGCTTACTTTTAGTAAGCTTCACTGAAAGTTAGTGTGTAGAATGGTTGTAATCTCACATGTTAATGCCTATTGTTAACCAATTCTACTGTGCTTTAGCACTGATAGAACGGCTATAAAGTTTGTGTTGTTAAGTTAGATTTAACAAATAGGCGTAATTCTCCACCTATAACTCGAAGAGTTTAGGTGTAGATGTAAGCCTAGTATCTTTCTAACGTTAATATCATTAGAAAAATATTCAAAATGCTTCTGTAAAGAAGCTATTTGATAGCGGCTGCGTGTTTCAGCCGATATGGGTAACTTGTTAACCGTATGAGATTTGGCGCAACGACGCCATGAAGCTCACGCCATAATCGTAAGATTTGGCCGGAGCAATTCACATCTAACTAAGTCTAAGTTTTGTCAGTGTCTATATAGGCTAAACTTGAACTTTGCATTTGCTAGCAAGCATATAACTAAAGTTCGCCATCTTGAGTGAATGAACTAACGCAGCTAGCTTAACTAAAGTTCATCTTCGAAGCTTAAATGTAGTTTGACAGTCAACAGATGTCAGTTGGTTATTGATTCTGTACTGCTTAAGTATCTTTGATACTTGCCCTTATAGGTGTGATTGAAGATTCTTTGTGCTTTAGCAATGCATAAGGACTATGAGAACGACAATCAAAGGGATTAAGCGTATTTAGTTAATGAGATGTACTGATCTTCTCAACTTAATGTGTTTAAGTATACAGAATAATGAAAAGACAAAGTTAAGCACATTGTCTTTTCTATCGAGGTAAGTATGTCTGATAATACGCGTAATCGTTTCAGTAGCGATCGTCCTAGTTCTTTTTCAAGAACCGACGGGTCTTTATACTCCAGTAGCAGATCACCATCATCAACAAGTGATCTTCAGGAAAGCTCAATAGGAGCCGCTCGCTCTATTTCATCATCAGCAACAGCTGCTTCAAACAACAGCAACGCTTCAAGTTTTAGAACCACGAGTTACATGCAAAACAATAATTCTCCTTTTTCACGTTCCCACACTTCGGGTTCATCTGCATTCAGCAGTAGTTCTACCTCTCGTCACAGCGGCAACGCTATTGCTTCCGTTCTGAAGAAAACTGCTGATGTGCCAAACCGTGCTCAGTTCACTCCTAGCACCTACCCAGGCGCAGGTCGTCTGGCTATCGCATCACAGCGTGCAGGTTACGACTCTGTTGCAGCTCGTAACCCTGGTTTCGTTCCTACTACTACTGATCGCCTCAATGTTAAGTCACGTAGTGTTTCTGATGAGCAGTACAAGCGTTTTGCTAAGTATGTTGAAGAGCAAAGCGGTATCGTATTAGGCGATAACAAGCATTACTTAGTAAACAGCCGTTTATCATCACTGCTGCTCCGTTTTAAGGTGCCAACCATTGATGAGCTCATTAACCGTGCAATGCAGCCAAACATCTACAAAGAGATCAGTGGTGCTGTAATTGACGCAATGACCACCAATGAGACCTTATGGTTCCGTGATACCTATCCATATGTAGCATTAAAGAACATGATTCTTCCTGAGCTGGCAAAGGCTAACAAGAATCCAGTTCGTATTTGGTCTGCAGCATGTTCATCAGGTCAGGAGCCTTACTCTATCGCTATGGTCGTACGTGAGCAGGCTACCTCTGTTGTACGTGTAAATCCTGATTCATGTCAGATTATCGGCACCGACATCTCCCCTGAGATGCTCGAGCGCTCCCGTTTTGCCCACTATGACAACCATGCTCTTGCTCGTGGCTTAAGTGCTGAGCGTAAGGCTAAGTTCTTCAAGCCAACTGAAGATCCAAACGTAATGCGCGTGGATGACGTAGTTAAGAACATGGTTACCTTCAAGCAGATGAACCTCTTAGGTTCATACAGCTTATTAGGCAAGTTCGATGTTATCTTCTGCCGTAACGTGCTCATTTACTTCTCTAATGAAGTTAAGGCACAGATCTTAGAGAAGTTCTCAGCTTGCTTAAACCCAAGTGGTTACCTCATCTTAGGTTCTTCAGAGTCTATTCAGGGTCTGTCAGATAAGTACGAAATGGTACGCTGCAACCCAGGTATCGCTTACCGCCTGAAGTCATAATTACATTTTAAGAACACAAACTTACCTCACGTTCAGATGTATGTCTGAACACCCACAGCTCGCCAGGTCACCTCCTTGCGGGCTGTTATTATTTTTACCCCACCACTTTTGCTCACGCAAAACCAAAGCCCCCAGATCAGCATCAGCAGCACCCTGAGCAACAGCCTCAGCCTTATCATCAGCCCCAGCAACATTAAGAACACCAGCCTTAACCTCATCTGCAGCCTTAGACTTAACCTTTCCACACGAGCACACGCCTAGCATTCGCAAAGCTCTCAAGCTGTTTAGGTTTATCTCAAAATCTTTCTGATTGTTTATAGCTTCTATATGGTCTTTCTTTTGGCTACACACTAAGCCTCTTGGCACATCACCTTTTAAGATCGCAAGATCAGTTGTAACAACACAAGAAGGTACGTCATAAGATCGCCAAAAGCCCAGATCACAAGTGGCTACTATACGTGGCTTAAAGCCAAGATCTAGCAAGTAAAAGCGTGATCTTAAGATCTCACGAACTTGTTTTTGATGATCGTAAGATCTCACGATCTTTAGAACTGAAGATCTTGCGATCTGACGATCTTGAGATCTCATGATCATGCGATCTGACGATCTTGAGATCTCATGATCATGCGATCTGACGATCTGTCGACAGTCTTGAGTGCTGCATTAAAAACGCTTAAGTGCGATCTGTTGGCTTAAGATCGCGACAGTTTTAAAGATCTTAAAGCATGGGTGTGATTTGTTGATGAGGAGTAATTAACTTTAGGGCGTCTAAAAAAGTGGGGCAGGTGTTACTTTTCTGTTTAAGTGAGAAGGGATTTTAAGATTATTATGGCGTCATTTTGCGAGTGTTCAAAAGTCGTCAAAAGTCTTAAAAATTGCTTGATAAATGGCTTATATATCGGCTTTGTATGACATGGCACGCCTTTTGATACTTAGGGGTCATATGCTTGTACGCGTTCAGAAAGTTTGACGCGTCGTTGGAGGTTTAAATGGCTCTTAGTTTCGATCAAGTATTCGGTGTTCATCAGCACACCATGCGCGTACGTAACAATCGCGCAGAAGTACTTGCAGGTAACCTTGCAAATGCTGATACTCCAGGCTTCAAAGCTCGTGATCTCGACTTTGCTGAAGCTCTGACTCAACAGTCAAAGTATCTTCAGACTGTCAACAACAATGCACCTATGACCAAGACTACTGCTGGTCATATGGATCTTTCTGATCTGGATGCCTTAAAGGATCCAAAGCTGACCTTAAAGTACCGTAATCCATTCCAGCCAGATACTGGTAACGGTAACACCGTAGAAGTCAGCACCGAGCGTATGAACTACGTTAGCAACAATATTGAATACCAGGCCACTATGCAGTTCTTAAACGGCCGTATTTCAAAGCTGCGTTCTGCTCTCAAGGGCGGTCAGTAATCGCCACCAATTAGCTAAGTACTTTTTACTTAGTGCTTAAAACAGGCTTAAAACTCTAAGTAGAGTTGAGCTTAAACAGAATTTTGGCCCGCTAGTGCTATGCGATGTCACAAAAGTGACAAGGTAAGACTACAGCACAGCAACCAGGCCACGACAGATTTTTAGAGTGCATCATGAGTGTTTTCAGAATTTTAGATATCGCTGGTACTTCAATGAACGCCCAATCAGTTCGTCTGAATGCTACTGCTTCTAACTTAGCCAACGCCGAGTCCGTTAGTTCTTCAGTTGAGACTACTTACAAGGCTCGTCGCCCACTGTTCTCTGCAGCTTGGGAAGAGGCTATTGCACGTAACAACCAGCAAGGTGAGCCAGTAGACCCAGTTTCAGGTGAGCCATACGGTATTGGTGTTTCCTTAAAGGGCATCATTGAGTCTGACGCTCCAACCATTAAAGAATACAACCCAAGCCATCCTTTAGCTGATGCTGATGGTTACATTTACCGTCCAAACATCAATCCAGTTGAAGAAATGGCCGATATGATGAGTGCCCAGCGTTCTTATCAGACCGCTGTTCAGGTAGCAGACTCTGCTAAGAGCATGCTCCTGCAGACCTTACGTTTAGGTCAGAGCTAAAACCAGTTTTTGATAGCAATTGCTGTCAATTCCTCCAAGCATATACAAATACAAAGCCCAGCCTTGTGCTGGGCTTTTTATTAGCGCAAGACAAAAATGGGGCACATAAAGCCCCACATGAAAGTGTTGATGATTTCAAGCATCTCATCAACATCCTTATCGCCGCGATCGTAGCTTACTAATTCACACCACTTATCTACAACATCCTCAAGATAGTCACACATCAAGAGCTTAACGCCCATTTTTCTAGAGCTTCAACTGACAAATAGCCAATTTGCCTATCATAGATCACGGCTGAGTACTTAAATAATCACTGTAAATAGCGGATGTACAGCTATTAATATTCAGGATGGGCTTGCAATAACGTGGCGAAAATAGGCAAGGTTATTTAGGAAATGCATGGCGCTACGGGGTAACGCCACGTTGTGATCTTTTGCGATCTGGAGAGATTTAAATCCTCGAGCTCATGACAATAACAGCTCGGATTCAATCAAGAGCTGCTTGTGCTTCATGATTGAAGATATTGATATCATTAGTCACCATATTGAGGGAGCACAAGCTCCTTGCCGATGGTGTAGAAATGGCCACCTGCTACGTAGTGCAGGGTACGCAGCTCATCTGGAGCGCTATCAAAGTGCCAGTGGTTATCGCGATAAACACGTGAGTCTGTAACTACACGTAAGCACTTACCAAAGAACATGTCGTACTCATCTTCCATATGAGGCTCTTTAATTACCTCATACTCTAAGTAAGCTGAGCAGCCTTTGATCAGTGGCAGAGAAAAGCCTTCTTGCTCGATGAACTGAGCACCTGAAAGCTCAAGCTTTTTGCTCTCATCATTCTTTGAGACAGTGCCGAGCTTCATGACTGTTTCAACAATGCCAGCACCAGGGTAGCAAAGTAAGAAGCGGCCTGACTTTTCGATGAGCTTACGCGTGTAGTGATCTTTTGCTACTACAACGTAGCCCTTATCAAAGTCACTGACGCCAGCCCAGGCTGCAGCCATGTAGTTAACATCGCCATCAAGCGCAGCACCAACTAAGGTAGTAGCGCCTAAACCTAAAATACGATATGACTTGGCAACGTCCTGTTCTTGTAAAAGCTCTGACATATAAACTCCTTAATACCTAGTTTTGATGATGATTCTAGGCAAATCGTTTTTGTTTGATTATAGCCTCGTAATTTAAGATCTGTGCCTAAATAGCCGCATGAATATGCTTGTGTGAAAAATATACTTGTTTGAAAAATGTCTAGAGATCAGATTGTGGCTACATGTATGGCCGTGTTTTTGACAGATCGTATTAGCATGAGTAAACACATATAAAGCTGAGACACAGACGCTGAGTTTAAGGAAAATTGATGAGGCTTAAGTCTATGTGCGAGGCTTATCTATCAGGATTGTTTGCAAGGTTAGGTGTTAGGGCATAATTTGGCACAAAAAGTGTATATAACTGAGTAATCGTATTGGCTAAAGCTATGTCAGATCATCTGTTGCAAATCGATCTATTACTTAGCTTGGGCACAACAATGCTTTGCTATGTTCATGAGGCATAGCTTACGCGCAGAATTTATTAGCGAGGAAATCATGCCAGGCTTTAATCCATTAAGTAGTGGCCAAAACGGCGGATCCGCATGGGATCCATACAATCTTGCTAGAAACACCTTAAACAATGCAGGTGCTAAAGCAGATACTGGCTTTAACCCAATGGGCCGCACTTCTAGTACTAACGGTGGTGCCACTGCACCAGCTCCTGACCAGAGCCAGGGCGGCAATGGTAACTTTGATTACGGTTCTGCTGGTCTTAAGCCACAAGAGGACATCAAAGACGCTGCTAGTAAGGTAAAGGATCAAGTCCTTACCCAGAAAGACTTCTTATTACTTCTGACTACCCAGCTTCAGGCTCAGGATCCTACCAAGCCTGCCGATAACAACCAGCTGGTTTCTCAGATGTCACAGTTATCCATGGTTGAGAGCTTAAACTCCATTAACAGCAACATGGATAATGTGCTTTCATCTGTAGGTGCTTCATCTGCAATGAACGCAACTAACCTTATCGGTACTTACGTTTACACCGATAAGAACCAGGGCTACTTCGGTGGTTCCCCATCATCACCTGCCTTATGGTCAATTGACGCAGGCGATGAGACTTACTCCGATGTTAAGCTCACTATTAAAGATTCTGTTACTGGTCAGGTTGTTTATACTGATACTGCTGAGTCCATTACCGGCGAAATCAAGTATGCATGGCCAGGCATTTTATCTCCGGATGGTCCTGTTAAGCCTGAGGGTAAGCCAGAGGGCAAGCCTGATGGTGGTACTACCGAAGGCGGTACTACTGGTGGCACCACTGGTGGCGATAAGGATCCAGCTACCAAGCTTGCTGCAAACGGTTCAGGTACCGATGCTGATGGCAAGCCAACTGATCCAAATGCAAAGCCAGAAAGTAAGCCAGATGGCGAGACCAAGCCAGAAGGTGAAGAGAACAAGTACACCTACTGTAACCCAGGTCGCTATGTAATCGAAGTAACTGGTACCGCAAGCAACGGCCAGTCAGTTAACTTAAAGACCAAGGGCTTAGGCTTCGTATCCTCAGTTACCCTTGGCAAGACCTTAAAGGACACCATGCTCAACCTGTCAGGTTTAGGCGAAATGTCCTTCGAAAAGGCAAACCGCGTTACCCTGTAGTCTTATCTTATTTGATAGACAAGGCTATTGTTTGCAACGCAGTAGCCCTTGCACAGGGCTTCACGCCACTATCCTCGCACAAGGCCAGCTCATGCTGGCCTTTGTTTTTTGAGCGCAACCAAAACACCCACTAACTGCAACTACTGCTCACCTAACTAAGCTAAGCTAAGCTAAGCTCATGCTCATGCTCACGCTAACGCTAACGCTGAGGCTTTCGCTTACATCCCACCTTTCCAAGCCTAGCATCAGGCTCTCTAAAGCTCTCGAAGCACACTTCTAACCATTAATGTCCTGAACATAAGATCATTGACCAGCTCTTAGACAAAGTAACACTATCAAGCTCTAAGCAAGATCGCGTCATCGGTAATGAATAAGATCACGGCCTTTATAGCGTCATGCCTGTCTAATTGAGCTTATTGACTCACGATCTGAAAATACAGTCGTATAGCTATTTCTTCATAAGATCTCACTAGGTATAGACGAAGTGGTGATCTTAAGATTGCTAGCAGCTATCGGTATAGGCGATCTTAAGATCTCTTTTAGCCGACTTATTGGCGATCTTAAGATCTTATGTAGAGTTTAGTAGTAGTCACTCCTAAGATCTTATTTTGAATTGGTGGTGACCTGTGATCTTGAGATCTTATGTGGAGTTTAGTAGTCATTCCTAAGATCTTATTTTGAATTGGTGGTGACCTGTGATCTTGAGATCTTATGGAGAGTTTTGTAGTAGGTATTCCTAAGATCTTATTTGAACTGGTGGCAGGCAGTGAACTTGAGATCTTAGAGAGAGTAGGGTTGTGACGGTTTTTAAGATCGCCAGGGGTGAAAGGCTGTGATCTTTTGAGTGGATGTGATCGCTTTCTTGACACTCATAAACCTAAGCGTGGTCTAGTGTCGAGGGCCAAAATGTTGGCACTAGTGGTTTGCAGATCAAAGATCTTAACTAAGCTTTGGGTCGCTATTAGAGATCTTTTCTACCTAGCCAGATGGGTATGCGCTGTAAATACGAAATTTATGGGATCTTCTCTCGTGGATAAAGCTTTAGTTGTTAAGTGAACTTAGATGTGAATATTGATCTTGGGAGTTGCTCTGTAGCTGCAGCAGTGTGCTTGTGAGTTTGGGATCGTCATCTTACTAGTGGTCAAGATCTTAACAATGATCGAGTGATCAGCGTTAAGGATGATCTTTTTGAAGAAGTTTGATATTTGAGATGGATGCGATATTTATCATGTTTTAGTGGGGGCTGTGGGGCGGTGGTGAGAATATTTTTAAAATGTGGTGAAAAGTATGAGTTTTGGGGGTGTTTTAGATTCAAAAAAATGACTTTTTATGTCTTATAAACGGCTTATATATGCGGTTTAACAAGTATGGCACATCAGTTGCACAATTAGGTGTGATCTAATGTTTTTCGGAGGTCCAAATGGATAATTTGTTATGGGTCGCAATGGCCGGAGCCAAGGAAAATTTCCATTCCTTGTCCGTACGTTCAAATAACCTTGCTAACGCTAACACTACTGGCTTCAAGGCAGAGTTTGAAAATACCCGTGCAATGAGCGTCTTTGGTGATGCTTATCCTACTCGTGCCTTTGCTATGACCGAGTTGCCTGGTTACAACTTTGACGGTGGTGCCATGCAGACTACTGGTCGTACATTGGATATCGCACTGCAAGGTGATGGTTTTATTGCAGTTCGCGATAAGACTGGTGGTGAGGCATACACACGCTACGGTAACTTATCTTTAGGTTCCGACGGTGTGCTGCGTACCTCTAACGGTCTTGACGTTCTTGATGAGGACGGCAATCAGATCGTACTCCCAGCACCATTAGATCAGATCGATATTAACTCTGATGGCTATATCACTGGCAAGCCAATGGGCGCAGATGCCAACGTGGTAGAAACCTATCAGCGTATCAAGCTTGTAAACCCTGACGTTCGTAGCATTGAAAAGGGCTATGACGGTCTGTTCCGTGGTCGCAATGGCGCACCTTTAGATCAGGACGACACAGTAGCAATTCGCAGCGGTATGCTCGAAGCTTCTAACGTTAATCCTGTCGAAGAATTGACTAGTCTTATCCGTATTCAGCGTCAATACGATACTCAGGTAAAGATGATGCAGTCTGCCGGTGAGATGGACGACGCGCAGAACCGTTTATTAAGCTATGATTAAAGAGGCTATGTAATCATGATCCCAGCTTTATGGATTTGTAAGACTGGTTTAGATTCACAGCAGACCAATATCTCTGTGACTTCTAACAACCTTGCTAACGCATCAACTGTCGGCTTTAAAAAGTCACGTGCAATTTTCGAAGATCTGCTCTACCAAAAGGTAAATCAGCCAGGTGGTCGTTCCACTGCTGACGCTTTCTTACCTGAAGGCTTAATGGTAGGTGCAGGTTCCCGTGTAGTTGCAACTCAGAAGAACTTCGCTCAGGGTGACGTAGAGTCAACTGATAACGTTCTTGACATTATGATCAACGGCTCTGGCTTCTTCGAGATCGAAATGCCGGACGGCACCACTGCCTATACCCGTAATGGTCAGTTCACCAAGAACGAAGAAGGCACCATTGTAACTGCCGAGGGTTATACCCTTTTACCTCAGATCACCATTCCTGAGGACGCTACCGGTATTAGTATTTCTATCGACGGTCAGGTTTCTGTTCAGACTGCAGGTCAGACTCAGTCTCAGGACATCGGCCAGATTACCGTAACCAACTTCATCAATCCGAGCGGTCTTGAGCCAATCGGTAACAACCTCTACTTAGAGACCTCAGCATCTGGTAACCCAATTCAGGGTGTAGCAGGCGAAAACGGTATTGGTACCATTCGTCAGGGCCAGCTCGAGACTTCTAACGTAAAGGTTACCGAAGAACTCGTTAACCTGATTCAGGCTCAGCGTGTTTACGAAATGAACTCCAAGGTTCTGACCACCGTAGACACTATGATGGGTTCTTTAATCCAGTCAGTTTAAAGCTTAGTAAGTGCTTAAAGCTAAGCTTTATATGGCTTAGCTTAACTTGCAAACTAAAGCATAGCCTCCAAAACTTAGGCTCAGTATTAATAAATCTGGGCCTAGTTAGAGGCGCTTTTTAGTTTATATGCTAAGAAACCAAGCTAAAGATTTGCTGCCACTAAACAGCAACGCTGTAGTGGGGATCTTTGGATTTGGAAAAACTGATAGTTTACCGATGGTGAAAGCTATGACGAATATTAAGGTATGCGCTATTGCTGCGCTCATGCCATTCATCCTGACAGGCTGTGCACTCGATGCTATGGGGCCTCAGCCAGATGATCCTGACTTTGCTCCTGCTCTCCCTGAAGAGGACTACACCACTGCTGTGCCTACAGGAAGTCTGTTCAATCCATATTCGTCGAATAATGGCTTATACACAGATACCCGTGCGCATAAAGTTGGTGACTTAATCTCTGTAGTATTAGAAGAGCGTACTAGCGCCTCTAAGAATGCAGGTACCACTTTAGGCAAAGAGAATAACGTAAACATCGGCGCAGTTACTGTGGGCGGTCGTCCAATTACTGCAGGTGGTTACGATACTTCTTTAGGTCTCTCTAACTCATCCGATTTCAACGGTACTTCTGATGCTAACCAGTCAAATAGCTTGAAGGGTAACATCTCCGTAAGTGTCGTAAAGGTTTTAGCTAACGGCAACCTCGTAGTACGCGGTGAAAAGTGGCTGATGCTTAACAATGGTAACGAGTACATCCGTGTAACCGGAATTATTCGTGCTGAAGACGTAAGCTCAGACAACACTGTTTCATCACAGCGTATTGCTAACGCTCGTATTCAGTACGGTGGCACTGGTGACTTTGCTAACACCCAAGAGCGTGGTTGGTTAAGCCGCTTCTTTAACAGTGCATTCAACATCTTCTTCTAGTTTTGTTTTGTAGCTACTTTATGATGATGCAAGAGCGCATCATCTAGAGGATGTTGTGAAGCGCTGACAAAACTCATTTGCACAGATGAATCAATTTGCATGACAGCTTTTGTGGCTGCAAGGATTCAATATGCGTCTTTTTAAGATTTTAGTCGCCCTTACTTGTATAGTTGGTCTGGCTATGACTGCAGCTCAGTCTGCACGTTTAAAGGATCTGGCCTCTGTACAAGGCGTAAGAAGCAACCAGCTGGTAGGTTACGGTCTGGTAGCTGGTCTTACTGGAACTGGTGAGAGTAACTCAAAGTTCACTGAGCAGTCTTTCCGTTCCATGCTCAACAATTTCGGCATTAAGATTCCTGATAACACCAGTATCAAGATCTCTGACGTAGCTCCAGTAGTAGTTCACGCTGAAATGCCTCCATTTTCAAAGCCTGGTCAGACTATTGATGTAACAGTATCTGCCATTGGTGAAGCCGATTCCTTACGTGGTGGCTCACTCTTGCAGACCATGCTGCGTGGTATTGACGGCAACGTTTACGCTATCGCTCAGGGCTCCTTAGTTGTAGGTGGTCTTGGTGTTGAAGGCGCTGACGGTTCTCGTGTAACTGTAAACACTCCAACTGTTGGTCGTATCGTAAATGGCGCTACCGTTGAGCGTGAAATCCCTAACGATTTCAACCTCACCGACTCCATTACCTTTAACCTTGACCGTGCTGATTTCACCACTGCTAAGAATGTAGCTGATACTATCAATTCTATTTATGGTACCGGCTCAGCTTTAGCTCAGGACGCTGTATCCATTCGTGTAAGCGCTCCACGTGATCCAGCTAAGCGAGTTGAGTTCCTTTCAGCTTTAGAGAATCTCGACATCACTGAGGGTAAGGAAGAGGCCCGTATCGTAGTTAACTCTCGTACTGGCACCATCGTAGTTGGCGCATCAGTTAGACTGCGTCCAGTTGCAGTTACCCACGGTGGCTTAACTGTTACTGTAAACGAAGATCCGCAAGTTTCTCAGCCTGCACCTTTCTCAAGAGGCCGTACCGCTGTTGTTCCTAACTCAGGTATCGCTGTTGAAGAAAAGCAGGGCCGTATGTTCAAGTTTGACACCGGTACCACTCTTGATGACCTCGTAAGAGCTATCAATGAAGTTGGTCTGGCTCCAGGTGATCTCATGTCAGTCTTAGAGGCACTTGATCAAGCAGGTGCTATCGAAGGTCGTCTCGTGATCATCTAATCGATTACCATCACTTAATCCTGCAACAGCCCATAGCCTCATATTTGGCTGTTGGCAGCAGTATTCCAAACGCGAGCATTAGCTCGCGTTTTTTTTAGTCTAAAGCATGCCAACACACGCTCACTCCAGCTCCTGCCTGACAAACTAAGCTAAGCTAAGCTAAGCTAAGTTAAGTTAAGTTAAGCTAATCTTTCTAAGCTGCAATCCCATCTCATTAGCCCCTTAAGCTCAAGCAAAACGACCTTCAAAAGAACGCGTTTGGTCGAGTAGCACCATATCAAGTAACAGCATCTTGAGTAGCGCCGTCGGTGTTCGTAGCTTTAGTCGTACGCTTGATGATTATGAGGTTAATCTTGCAGTGTTTTCGAAGGCTTCTGTGCTTTGTTAGAGCAATTAACAGTAAAGATCTTTGGTTCACTCTAGAGAAGTGAAGATTTGCAGTGGTATAAGAAAAGGTGATAGCAGTAGCCTGATTGGGGCTAATACGCTAAGAGGTCCAAGAGCTTATATGAGTGCTTGGAGCGTAGACTGGCTCTTTTAGCGTAGATTGGGTCTTTAAGCGTAATGCGTGCTTGGCGGCAATGCGCTTGCAGGGGAGTTATTTTGGTGTGGGAAAATATATCTCGGGAAAAATATCTGGGGACAATATATCGAGGGGAGATGTATCAGGCCGTGAAGCCTGATAACAAAGGTAATTTAGTGGCTGTCGAAGAGAGGCTGAAGCATTTCTGGGATTTCAACGCCTTGATTACGAATCTTTTCTAAGATGGCCTTAGCTTCGTCAGTTAAAGAAAAGTACATCTTACGTTTATCTTCATCACACAGGCTACGGACTAGTAAGCCCTTTTCCTCTGCTGAACGGATTACTTTAGAAGTGTGAGAGGCGGTAAGGCCGGTACGCTCGGAGATAGTGCTTGCAGCAATATACTCTTTACCAATAGAACACATAACCATAGCCTCATTGAGACTTACGCCGTAAGCTTGAGTTAAGCGCTCTTCAAAAACTGATAGAGCCCTAAACAGGTCTCGCATGAGACAAATGCACTTGATCTTTTCCATCGATTCGAGGCTCCAGTTACATTGTGGCGAAAGTATTTGATAGTTCGACATATGCTAAACCATTACGCGAGCACTTAAAAGCTAAAAGATGCAACAAGCAATAAAGCTTAGAAAAATAAGCGCTATTTTAAGAGCAAATAATTTTGGGCTTATGTTTGTTGTATATGTTCCTAGATAAGGCCAAATCGGTCTTTTCTAGGCAATAGTTGCTGATAGCTGCGCAGTTAGCACAGAAACTAAGGTTATAAACTCACCTCATGTACCAATCATGAAAGAGCAAAGGCTAAGGTGCTGCCCCCATGAGTAAGCAGGTGTCAAATAGCAAGTGTCAAAAATCTACTGTATACCATACAAATAGGAACAGGCGGTAGCAACTAGCTCCCGCCTGCAGATTGCGCTTGCTTTGTTGAAAACTTTTTACTCTTTAATACATCTTGAAACTGCATCCCACTTGTCAGTGTTAGGTGAACTTTTGCCTAAAGATGCGTCACTTAGCTGCAATTGCAAGATGTCTTTCTAAAGAGTAATTAAATCTTTTTAAATAAGCGGTAGAGGTTATTTGCTCTACCGCTTTAAGGTATGCAGTTTTAAGCGACTTTTAGCTGCATACACTTTAGTTGCTAGATGAAGAGGTTTACGTTAGCGTGGTCAGCGCGTTCCATGTAAGTAGCAACGCCGCCTAAGGTAACGTTATCGAGTAACTCTTCCTTCTTAACGCCCATAACATCCATGGACATCTCGCAGGCGATGAACTCAACGCCATTGTCGATAGCCTGTTGACGTAAGGACTCAAGTGACTCAATACCCTTCTTGTTCATGAGGTAACGCATCATCTTAGTTCCAGCGCCCATCATGTGCATCTTAGAGAGCTTGAGGCCGTGAGTGCTTGATGGCAGCATCATGCCGAACATCTTGCCAAAGAAGTCCTTCTCAACGGCTGGCTTATCAATCTTCTTGATAGCGTTTAAGCCCCAGAATGTGAAGAAGATGGTTACCTTCTTACCAGTTGCTGCTGCGCCGTTAGCAAGAACAAAGGTAGCTAATGCCTTATCCAGATCATCTGAGAACATGATGAAGGTCTTGCCATCATTCTTTGGGGCTAAAGCAGTTGCTGCACAGGCGCTCATTGAGCCTTGAGCCTCGGCAAGTGCAGTGGTGCCACCCTTACGGATAAATACCTGCCATGCGCCGTCCTTGTTCTCTGCCTTGATGAAGGTGTTACCAGTGGACTTACACCATGACTCAGCATCACGAGTAAAGGAAACCTCACCAGCGGTGATCTGAACTACTTGGCCGTCTTGTAACTCCTCAATGCCCTTTTTGAGCTTAAGGATAGGGCCTGGACACTGCAGACCACGGGCATCAATGACCTTCTCTACATTGCTTAAATCAACCTCACCTGATGCTACTGGAGCTGAGGCGGTGGAGCAGCCGGAGCTGCAGTTAGATGCTTTAGTTACGGATGAGCTACTACTGGGCATAGGAACTTTCGCATTTGCAATACTGTAAGTACGTAAACCACCACAGAGGTTAACAACGTTGTTAAAGCCATGACCCTTGAGGATACAAGAGGCCACATAGCCACGCAGGCCAACACCGCAGTAAAGAACTACCTTCTTATCACGTGGGATCTCACTGAGGCGATCACGCAGGCTATCAAGAGGAATATTTACATCACCTGGAATATGACCTACAGAGTGCTCTTCTTGGGTACGTACGTCGATAAGAGCGATAGAGTCTCTATCGATGTCTCTAAGTTCACGCCAACCGATGCCTTCAAAACGACCCTCAATCAGGTTGGAAGCAACGTAGCCAGCAATAGCTACAGGATCCTTTGCTGATGAGAATGGTGGAGCATAAGCATGTTCTAACTCCATCAGGTCATAGATGGTGCCCTTGTGCTTGATGACCATAGCAAACTCATCAATGCGCTTGTCTACGCCCTCAGGGCCAACAACCTGTGCACCATAAAGCTGACCAGTCTTCTTATCAAAGGTGATCTTGATGTCGAGCATGCCGCCACCTGGGTAGTAAGAGGCATGAGCTGCGCTGTGGGTATATGAACCAATGTGGTCAATGCCCATTAAATCAAGACGTTTTGATGGCAGACCGGTAGAGGCTACAGTAAGGCCAAAGACCTTAGCTACTGCAGTACCAATTGAACCTTCATAAACTACTTTATCGCCGAAGATAATGTTATCGGCAACAATGCGGGCCTGACGATTAGCAGGGCCTGCTAAGAAATTGAGCCATGGCTTGCCGGTAATTGGGTGTGGGTACTCAATAGCATCACCAACTGCATAAATATCATTTGCAGAAGTCTTTAAGTACTTATCTACCTTAATGCCACGCATCTCGCCTAATTCGATGCCAGCATCAACAGCCAGCTTGGTCTCAGCGCGAACACCAATAGAGAGAATAACGAGCTGAGCTTGAGTCTTTATGCCTGACTTGAAGTTAACTTGTAAACCAGCATCAACCTTTTCAAAGGACTCAACAGCCTGCTCTAAGTAGAGCTTAACGCCGTTATTTACGAGCTCTTGGTGAACAATGGCAGCCATGGAGTAGTCGATAGGGCCCATAACTTGGTTGGCCATTTCAACTACAGAAACCTCAACACCTGAGTGAACTAAGTTTTCAGCCATTTCAAGGCCGATGAAGCCACCACCAACGATAACAGCCTGCTGTACATCGTGAGTCTGCATGTATGACTTGATAGCATCAGTATCGTGTACGTTACGCAGGGTGAAGATACCCTCGTTGTCGATGCCTGGAAGTGGTGGACGAACTGGAGCGGCACCAGGGGAGAGTAAGAGCTTGTCATAGCTCTCGGTGTATTCTTTGCCGTCACGAGTGCGGATGGTTAAGCTCTTGGCGTCCTTGTCAATTGCTGTAACTTCCTGCTGTACACGAACGTCAACATTAAAGCGCTTACCAAAGCTTGCTGGGGTCTGAACAAAAAGGTCGTCACGATCGGAAATCACGCCGCCTAAATAGTATGGAAGACCACAGTTGGCGTAAGAGATGTAATCACCTCGCTCAATTAAGACGATTTCTGCATCTTCACAATTACGACGCATACGGGCTGCAGCTGTTGCACCGCCTGCTACACCACCGATAATTACAACCTTCATATTTAGTTCCTTATTGCAAAAGTTTCTAATGGAAATTAAGTTTGCTAAAAAAAATTGGCTCTATGGCCAATTAGTAATCAAAGTCGAACTCTTCTAATAGAAGAATTATGACTCGTTGATGATTATTTCCAATGGAAATTTTTAACACAACAAATTATTGATATTAAGAATAATTGTGACTCGGGATAAAGTCAAACATTAAAACAGTGAAAGATCGATAAATAATATCCATCTCACACTTTGTATTTATAAATCCTATAAATATCAGCTTTTGCTAAAAGTAAGATCGCCAAAGCCTCAGAAAAGACATCACTAATACATGCGATTCATCATGCAAAAGTAAAGATCTCAGAGCACAGACAAGGAATAAACAGATAGCCCCTTAGAGAGTGCACCCATTGCTTGCACAGTGTCTTAGCTTGCTCACGAGTAGGGCTAATTCACCTGAGAATTATGTATTTGCTAGTTTTTGTTTAGTCCATAACAGTGCATATATAGACGATTGTGCATGCAATAGGTGCATTTATGCCCTCACATGTACACTTTTAAAGCAGCACGGTTTGTGGGTGCTACAATCCGATACATTCAGCTGTTTGGAGCATGATAGTTTAGCTATTAGAAATAGTTATTGGTAAGTATCAGCTCCATAAACGAGATAGACCTCGGCAGCTCAACCTATTTATTGAACATTTGGAGTTTTATCTTGTTTAAGAAGACCTTAGTAGCCTTAACTTTAGGCGCAGCTTTATGTGGTTTTACCTCTACTGCCTCTGCAGACACCATTAAGGTTGGTACTCACCCAACTTTCGCTCCTTTTGAGTTTGTAGATAAGGACGGTAATGTAGTTGGCTTTGATATCGATCTTATCAATGCTATTGCTAAGGCAAATGGTGATACTGTTCAGATCGAGTCCATGCCATTTGATGGTCTGATTCCATCAATGATTACTGGCAACATTGACGCTATCATCTCTGGCATGACCATTACTGAGGCTCGTCAGAAGCGTGTAGACTTCACTGATGGCTATTACAACTCAAACCTTTCTATCCTCATTAAGAAGGACAAGGAGGCTGAGTACACTTCCGCTGATGCACTTAAGGGCAAGACTCTGTGCGTGCAAATCGGTACCACTGGCCACGCTTTTGCTGAGACTATCTCCAAAGATAACATTAAGGCTTTAAACAATGAGTCCGATGCGATTATGGAGTTATCTAACGGCGGTTGTGAGGCTGTGATTAACGATCGTCCAGTTAACCTTTACTATCTGCAGAAGTCTAACTTAAAAGACATTGTTGAGTTTGTTGATCCTAAGTTCAAGGACAATGTCGATCAGTTCGGTGTTGCTGTAAGTAAGGGCAATGAAGAGCTGTTAAAGAAGCTCAATGAAGGCTTTGAGAAGATTTCTGCATCTGGCGAGCTTGATGCCCTGCACATTAAGTGGTTCGGCAAGGGCCTTGAAAATACCAAGTAATCTCAAACGACATTCAATCATTTGGCGATAAGCCATTCAAAAGTACCGCAGCAGCTTTACAGCCCTGCGGTATTTTTTTGTCTTTTACTTATCAGGCAAAACTCAAATGGCCTAAGAGACAGAGGGAGACAGTAGCGAAGCTTCGGGGCGGGCGCTCTAAAGAGCTGCACTAGCAAAGCAATTACACGCTTAGCTTAAGCATAAGAAATAATGGGCGCTGATGCAGAAGGAAAGATAGTTTTAGTTAAAGCTCCAGATGGAACGGGTGGCTGACAGATAAATGAAGACAGCTTTGGTAGCGTAGATTGATGAGGATTTGAGTGAAAACAGCTTGGGTAGCGCGGATTGAGCTGGTTTGAGTGAAAACAGCTTGGGTAGCGTGGATTGATGAGTATTTGAGTGAAAACAGCTTGGGTAGCGTGGATTGAGCTGGTTTGAGTGAAAACAGCTTGGGTAGCGCGGATTGAGCTGGTTTGAGTAAAAGAGCTTGGTGGATTGAATTGATGAAGATTTGATTAGTTAGAAGATGGGGAGTGGCTAGAGGAGGGAGCACAAAAAGGGCGTAGAGAAGACTACACCCCTGGTGACATCACATGCATGTGTGACATCTATAAGACAAGGTTTAAACGGTGTCTTACTTTACAAGCTTAGGCATAGGCTTTTGAGTACATGCTTTTTCCTTGCAAGGTCATAAGCATTGAGCATGAAAAGCGCTGTGCTAAAGCTTGGAGTAACTAACTAAAGGCACTATCGTAAAGTCGATTGTGCCTTTAGCTAAGAGATTTGGTTTTAAAGAAGACGCCCTTTTATAAAGGACGCCTCTTTTTAATAAGAGAACTAAATGATTAGTTCTTCTTACGATACTTACCCATATCGATAGCAACAGCGGTGGCAATAATGATGCCCTTAATAACCTGCTGCCACATTGGGGATACGGAGATGAACTGCAGACCGTAAGTAATAATGGTGAATACGAATACACCAGTGATAATGCCTGATACGGTTGCGATACCACCCATCAGAGATACACCACCTACTACGCAAGCTGCGATGGCGTCAAGCTCGTAACCCATACCGTACTGGTTAGTAGCACCAGCGGTACGTGCTGCTTCGAGCACGCCAGCGATACCATAGAGGCCAGCTGCGAGGATGAAGATGAAGAGGTTGGTAGCGTAAACGTTAACACCAGCAACAACAGCTGCTTCACGGTTACCGCCTAATGCGTATACGTTCTTACCGAAGATGGTCTTGTTCAGTACGAACCAGATAGCAACGGTGATAACAGCAGCAATAGGAATCAGAATGGATACGCCTGGGAAGCCGCCGCCCTGGAAGAACTTAGTCTGACCTAAAGCTGCGAAGTCTGGACGTACACCACCAATTGGCTGTGAGTTGTTAGGTGGTAAGTCGAAGTACAGTGAGCAAGAACCGTAAACGATAACAGAAGTTGCCAGAGTTGCAATGAATGGGTGCATCTCATACTGTGCTACTAAGAAGCCGTTCAAGGCACCGAAGCACATACAGATACATACAGCTACAAGAATTGGGATGAATAATGGTAACTGAGCTAATTCAGGGAAGAAGCGGTTGCCATAATCAGCTGTCTGTAACATGGAAGTTGAGATAACTGCAGCTAAACCTACAATACGACCAGCTGAAAGGTCACAGCCTGCGATTACTAAGGTAAAGCAGATACCCAGTGCAATAATCAACTTGGTGGATGACTGAGTCATAATGTCGAGTACCACACGGATCTGCATGAAGCGAGGCTGCATGATACAGATGATTAAGACCAGCACAACCATCGCGATGATGATGGCGTAGTTGGTTAAAACGTTATTCAGCGTTTTAGAGTTAATAATAATGTCTGCAGCACCTGCACGTGGGTGGGTTAATCTCCAACCATTTTGCAGGGTCATCCAAGCACCGATGATCATCAGGATGATTGGAAGATCATATAAAGTCTTGATATGAGCGAAGAAAAGAATTGCGCCCAGAACAACGACAGCAACTCCCAGGCCGGTCAGAGCCTTGTAGTAAGAGTTCTGTGAAATAGTATTAGCCATAAAGCCCTCTCTACTTCTTAAAGCTTGAAGCCAAGCGCATGATTTCTACTTGGTCAAAGTTTTCTTTATCAACAAATCCAGTTACGTGGCCTTCGCACATAACCATGATTCGATCAGACATACCCATAAGTTCAGGCATTTCAGAGGAAATCATGATGATTGACTTGCCCTGCTTAACCTGATCAAGCATTAAGGTATAGATTTCGTACTTAGCACCTACGTCGATACCACGAGTTGGTTCGTCGAAGATGATGATGTCAGAGTTGGTTAAGAGCCAACGAGCAATCAGAACCTTCTGCTGGTTACCACCAGATAAGTTCTTAATTGGAGTATCTAAGTTAGGGGTCTTAACGCGCAGTTCTTTACATGAGGCCTCAGCAGCTGGAATACGCTTAGCATCATCAAGAACACCCATCTTGGCAAAGGTGCTTTGAGCTGCAATAAGGGTATTGTCAAGAATTGACAGAATGCCGAAGATACCGTTTTGACGACGCTCTTCAGTGAGCAGCGCAATACCATTACGCTTAGCGTCACGAACAGACTTAACGTTGATCTTCTGTCCATTCTTGTAAAGTTCGCCACCAGCTAAAGCTCTCAGACCGAAGATGGCCTCAACCAGCTCGGTACGCTGAGCACCAACCAGACCACCGATACCTAAGATCTCGCCTTTGTGCAGCTGGAAGTTAACATCCTTGAAAGAACGCTTATCTTCAGCAGTGAAGTGCTTAACCTCAAGAATAACTTCTTCAGATGGAGCTGTATCACGTATAGGGAAACGGTTGGACATATCACGACCCACCATCTTCTTGATGATGAAGTCTTGATCAATATCTTTAGCTAAGTAAGTGCCGATAAATTTACCGTCTCGCATGATGGTTACGTCATCAGAAATGCGTAAAATTTCTTCCATCTTGTGAGAGATATAGATGATAGAACGGCCTTCGTCTCTTAACTTGTTGATAATCTTGAACAGATACTCAACTTCGTTCTCGGTAAGAGAAGAGGTTGGCTCGTCCATGATGATGATCTTAGCGTCGTAGGAGATAGCGCGAGCAATTTCCACCAGCTGTAAATTAGAGGCAGAAACCTTACCTGCGTTAACTGCTGGATCTACGTCCAAACCGATGCTCTTGAAGAGCTCAACGGTTTGATCGTACATAGCTTTGTGATCAACGAAGCCAAACTTGGTAGGGAAACGACCAATCCAAACGTTTTCCATAACGGAACGGAAACGGATTGGGTGAAGCTCCTGGTGAATCATGGAGATACCCATGGCCAGAGCTGCTTTGGTGTTCGGAATATCATTGATGCTCTTACCATTGTATAAAATGGTGCCCTCATCAGGATGATACAGTCCGAACAGACATTTCATGAGCGTAGACTTACCTGCACCATTCTCACCCATAAGAGCGTGAACAGTACCAGGTCTTACCTTTAGATTGGCATGATCGAGTGCCAATACACCAGGGAAGCGCTTCACAATGTCGTTCATCTCAAGGACGTACTGACTCATGAAAAAAGATCCTCTTACTGCAACCAGACTGAAAATCTTAATAGGATAGCTTGAGTAGTTCCACTAGCTTGGCAATCTTGTCACCTTGTAACCACGGTAAACCATGACAATAGATGCTTAAGATGGCGACTAATAGTAATCACGTTCAATTAGTTTTCTTGTCTTAGCCCTTACCAACATCGTCATTGTTAAGCACTTTGGTAAATCGTAATATTCACCAAAATGCTACGATGTCTTGCATGCATGCGGTTTTTTTCGGCTTAGGAGCTTTTAAAAAACCACCTTGTAAGAGCATTTTTGAGCCTCTTAAGAAAAAGTATCAAGTATCGATACTACAAAATGACTTAAGATACTGACTAACAAGTGGTATTGTCAGAACTGTATCTTCATGTCTAAGAGGTTCTAATGCTTGCAGGCTATGATTCAGCGCAATGCTGAAAGTTAAAAGCACTACAAGTGAAGAAAAGATGTGGGCTTATCTTAAGATAGAGTCCACATTAAAAACCTTTGAACCTTATCTTCTGAAAAGCAAATGAACGAATGTCTATTAGTGCTTGAAAGTTCTACATCTTGCTATAGAAGAACTAACTAAAGCGAGTGTCGCTGTAGTTAACCCCTCATTTACATATCTAAAACTTCAGTCTTTTACCCAGTGGCTGTATGAATTACTGCCACTATCCAAAGGCCCGTTAGCTATCTTTGGGCAAAACCTTAAATAACTTTATGAACCTTTGAGCGAGTGAAAACTCACCCGCTTCTACGCACACAGCCCCATGACCCAAAGGATCATGAGGCGCAGCGTGAAAACAGATAGATTGTATTTTGCACTAAGAACAAGGGCCTACTCAGGACAGGCCTGAGTAGGCCCCGTTTTGAAGTACAGACTGGTTACTCAGCTAAAGCAAAGTCCTATCTGCTTAGCTTAACTTCTGAGAGAAGGATTATTGGAAGTCCTTGTAGTTCTCAGCAGTTACACGTACGTATGGAATCCAAACGTACTTGCCGTCGGTTACGGTGTAGCCGATTGAAGCCTCGTCAACTGGCTTGCCCTGAGCAACCTGGTTAGCGATACGAACAGCAGCAGTACCCTGGTTAACAGCGTCGTTTAAGGAAGTACCTAAGAGCTGACCCTTAGAAATAGCCTGAAGAGCTGGAGCGGTAGCGTCAACACCAACAACTGGGATGAACTTAGAAGGATCCTTACCATCGGTACCTAAGTTGTAGCCTTCTGACTTGAGAGCCTCAACTACGCCTAAAGCCATATCGTCGTTGTTGCAAAGAACAGCTTCGATTGATTCAACGCCTAAAGAGGTGATGAAGTTCTTCATCTTGTCGTGGCCCTGAACCTTATCCCAGTTAGCGTTGTCAGAACCAATCTCAACGATGTCAAGACCAGCGTCCTTCATTGCCTTTACGCAGTACTCAGAACGTAAGGTAGCGTCCTGGTGACCCTGCTCGCCCTTGATTAAGATGTACTGTAACTTGCCATCCTTGTTCTTGTCTGCCTCTGGGTGGCCCTTGAAGTATTCAGCGATTAACTGACCACCGATAGTGCCAGACTCTTCAGCACGAGCGCCTACGTAGAAGGCCTTATCGTAGCCCTTTAATACCTTTGCATCAGGCTCACGGTTGATGTAAACGATAGCAACGTCAGCAGCCTTAGCCTTGTCAGCTAAAGGACCAGCAGCAGAACGGTCTACTGGGTTGATGATCAGAGCGTTAACGCCCTTGGTGATGAAGGTATCAACCTGGTCATTCTGCATTGGCTGGCGGTTCTGTGAGTCTACTAACTCAATCTCTGCGCCTACAGCCTCAGCTGCTTTTTGCATGTTGTTACGAACGCCAGTCATAAAGGTGTCGTCGAACTTGTAAATGCATGAGCCGATAAGGACGTCTTCAGCCTGGGCGGTGCCAACAGCGGCGGTTGCAAATAAAGCGGCAGCGGCGATAGCAGTAAGAGACTTCTTCATATGGATTTAATCCTCCAAAGGAAACAAAGATTTCTTAAGGCACTAACAACAGTCGATGCAAATGAAGCGTTGAAGATAAAGTGCTTCACTATCCGCTTAAGAATCGTCAAATGAGGTAGCAAAGTTAAGCGGTGCATCTTTTCGTGCCCTAAGTTCTCTAACTTTTAGCAGCTGTGTGAGACAAACATAAGCACAGATGCATCAAGTCAGGGAGTTTTGAAGCCAAGGCACAAAGAACCTTAAGTTCGATACCATGATAGTGATTTGTCTAGATAAAAAGTGAGAGGCCTCTCCCACTTTCAATATGTGGCTTTTGTTATACAAATAGCTAAGTTTGCTATTAAAACTATGGTTTTGTCCGATAAATAAGCTAGTGTTACAAATTTTCATAGGTCAAAATGGTAACGTTTACACACTAGTTTCAATTAAAAATTGTGAGGCAACTCACCAAAAGTATTGCAAAATAAGTTGTGTATAAACAAACATATCTTAACGATTAAGCTGGTTTAAGTGATCGCCGAATAGATGCGTGCTCTTTAAGCACTAAAACAGTGCTGTGTAAAATTTGCCGTAGATAAGCCAATCTATAAAGGTGTGTTCGTGCACGGCAATTGGTGCATTTCTCTCAAACTGAAAATATTACCAATACAGTGCAATATCGTACGGTTATGACAACTTAATTATATCTTGTTGGTATGACTGGTTTTTAACATAAATACGATATATAAGGCATTTGTTGGTTGTATTTAAAATGAAAATGATTAACAAATTAGTAACACTTTGTTGTATATCTCATTATTAACATTCAAAAAGCTACAGTCTGTATCGTTAAATAATGTCGATTTTAAGATGTAGATCCAAAATATACAGGGTTTAGAGACTGTGTAAACGTTTACATAAGTAAAACTTATGCATTCTCTTGAGAATTCCCTATAAATAAGAGATATATGCGGTTTACAACAAAAAATATAGTAATCATATGGTTGGCATAGATGCTATTTTGCTATGCAAACATGTAACAATGCTGCCAAGCAAACTTTGCCTTGGTATTTGATCTTTCTTTTTCTACTCTCAAGATCTCAGCATCCGTCAAATAAAGTGCAAGAGATCAACATTTGTAATCCATTAAGTAGAAACGATGCACTACTGATCTTTGCGATTGCATGATGGGCACTTTCAACTATGGAACGATTCACTAATGTTCTGGGCGATCTTTGTTGTTGCAGCTCTAAATAATGTGGTGATCTTATGGTGCTGTAGTTAAAGCTTGTAGATCGTGGGATGATTGATTTTATGGGGTTTTGAACTTTCAGAGCGATCTTGTGTTAGCTGCGTCTAGTCAAGAGTATATGCATGCTCGAGGCATTGGCGATCTTAGTTTTGAACAGCTATATATGTAGAGAGTTCGTGAGTGAGGTGGTGTGAGCATGAGATCATGCGTGATCTTATAGAGGGATTTGTCTGGTGTGATCTTATTACTGTTAAAGTAAAAAGCCCGCATTATGCGGGCTTTATGAGTATACATAGCGATCTTAAGATCGCCATGTGAGATCTTATATTTCTAGGTGATGCTTATGCATTACCTGAGTGCTGATTATGCAGCTATATATAAGTTGGAGATCTTAGTTAAGGCCAAGCTTAGCCTTGATTGATGCAACAGCATCAGCAACAGCAAAGCTTTCCTTTTCCATAGTACGACGGTTCTTGTACTCAATAACGCCCTGATCTAAGCCCTTAGCACCAACAGTAATAATGTGTGGAATACCAATGAGCTCCATATCAGAGAACATGACGCCAGCACGCTCATCGCGATCGTCGTAAAGAACTTCAATACCAAGAGACTCAAGCTCGTTATAGAGCTTCTCGGCAGCTTCTTTAACTTTCTCAGACTTGCCAAGACCTAAAGCTACAATGGCAACAGAGAATGGAGCCATAGAGTCAGGCCATACAATACCGTAGTCATCGTGGTGCTGCTCAATAGCTGCAGCAACTACACGGGTAACACCGATACCATAGCAGCCCATCAGCATAGGGATGTTCTTACCATCCTTATCGGTAACAGTTGCGCCCATAGCCTCAGAGTACTTAGTGCCAAGCATGAAGACCTGACCAACCTCAATACCCTTGCGCAGGTGCAGAGTGCCTTGACCATCTGGGCTTGGATCGCCTTCTTCAACATTACGCAGATCAGCAACTTCGTAAGTTGGTACATCACGATCCCAGTTAACGCTCTTTAAGTGGAAGCCATCTTCGTTAGCACCGCAAGCAAAGTTGCTCATAACATTGGCGTTGCGATCTACTACGATACGACCCTTGAAGCCAACAGGACCTAATGAACCGGTGTGAGAACCAGTGAAAGCAAAGATCTGCTCATCAGTTGCAAACTCAACTGGATCAGCAACACCGTTAAGCTTGCCAGCCTTGATCTCGTTTAACTCTTGGTTGCCGCGTAAACAGAGCATGATGAGCTCGCGTGAGCCATCTTCTTTCTCTTCGCCTAAAACAATTAAGCTCTTAAGTACATTGTTAGCATCTAAGGATAAAGCTTGAGCGGCCTCATCTACAGTGTGGCAACCTGGGGTTGGAACCTTAGTGTATGGATCCTTAGCCTCACCACGCTGCTCGTTTGGAGCTAAAGCCTCAGCCATTTCGATGTTGGCTGCATAGTTTGAGGTATCGGAGTAAGCGATAGTATCCTCGCCAGCGTCTGCTAATACTTGGAACTCGTGAGAGTGGTTACCACCGATTGAACCAGTGTCAGCCTCTACAGCGCGGAAAGTAAGACCTAAACGGGTGAAGACGCGTGAATAAGCATCATACATATCATTGTAGGTCTGAGTTAAAGACTCGTGATCCATGTGGAAAGAGTATGCGTCCTTCATGATGAACTCACGGCCACGCATTACACCGAAACGTGGACGTACTTCATCACGGAACTTAGTCTGAATCTGATAGAGATTCATAGGCAGCATACGAGGAGACTTGATCTCATAACGGCATAAAGCAGTGATGACTTCCTCGTGGGTTGGGCCTAATACGAACTCGTTGTCCTTTCTGTCCTTTAAACGGCACAGCTCTGGGCCGTATTTTACGTAACGGCCAGACTCACGCCACAGGTCAGCAGGCTGAACTACAGGCATGGAGACTTCAATAGCGCCCTTTGCGTTCATCTCCTCACGGATGATTGCTTCTACTTTCTGTAAGACGCGAAGGCCGGTCGGTAACCAAGTGTAAATACCAGAGGCAACCTGGCGGATTAAACCGGCGCGTAACATCAGACGATGAGAATCAACAGCTGCTTCAACTGGATTCTCTTTTAAGGTTGCGAGCATGTAACGACTAGTGCGCATTGAAAATCAAACCTTTAAAAAAGTAACTACAAGAGCGCTCTTTAATCATTTGCTTGTAGCAGTTTGCTTAAGCTTGTTAAGAGAGCTCTTAACAAGAGCAATCTGATTTTACGAACCCATGGCACGTTAAATCAGATTACTCGTTAAGTGATCTTGGTCATTGTAGTAGTCGAACGGCATACATTCAATAGATTTGCATATACATTCGTGTAATTGGCCTATCTAAAAGCCATTTGATATGGACTTTATTTGCTCATAGCGTGAATTCATCTCGCCAAACATACGATTATGGCCAGAGCTTCATAGCGAATTTAATAGCCTTGTGTTGTTAGATTCATGGCATGTTTAATGGCCTTGTGTTGTTAGATTCATCGTACTCAAGGGGTGCTAGTGGTCACAACTTCAAACATGTGATGGCATTAATGCGTTAAAAATTGTCATGTATAAGCGATATTATGGTTTTTTATGCTATGTTATTGCAGCGCCGATAGAGGATTTTAGTTTGAGTCGGCACAGTTTGAGGTTTGTATGATTTATCTTGTATCTTTCGGCATTTTCTGTGTCTTCATCTTTTTCTTATCACTCGGACTTATCTTCAAGCGTGGTGGCTTAAAGAGCGAAAGTGAAGCCCATGAGATTTTAGAGGGCATAAGCTGCGCTATGTGTAGCAATAGCGGTTGCGGCTTCCATGGCCAGAAGAACCGTAAGCCTACTAAGAATTGCCTCACTAAGACTGAAGAGAATTTAACTACTAAGACAGCTTTACAAGGCACCGGTTGTTCAACTGGTCAGTGCGAAATTAGCTTCAAGGAAGTCTAAACTCGCCGCCTTAAAGAATGACAAATGACTAAAGTGTGTTGTCTAGCGTGATTGCTTAGATGATAGTCATAATGTTCTCCTTTAGGTTGGTTGATAGTCATTTGTCCCACGAAGCCTGCAAGGCACTTCTAGGTTGAAGGCTGATGCAGGCTTTTTTTGTCTTAAATAGCTAGATGGCTACAATGTTAGTTTACATGGGCTATCTATTGAACTTAATGGCATGACAAGTGGCATAAGAGCTTATTTTGCCTGACAAAAATTTTAGTCTAACTTGCAATTGCCCGTTCTTTAGCTCTATAAATTGATTCAAAAGCGGCATAATCGTTTTAGTCAGCTATTAGCTTGAATTTACACTCATGCCTAACTAACTCATGCTTAGTTCGATAGAGCTATTCATACTCAAGCGTCGGTTGATCGAGCGACAGGCTGATAACTCAAGATTGCTGATTAGTAATCAAGTTAATGATGATTTACTGATTGGTGCATATTATTTGTTGTGTGAAGGATAAATATCGTGAAAGCTTCTATTGTTTCAACGGCAGTTAAATGTGTAGTTGCCTCGTTACTCGCTTTAGGTTTAAGTGCATGCGGTGGAGATAAAGAAGTTCCAAAGAGCGATGTTCTTACACAAAAATTCGATCAAGTTACTAAGATCGATGGCAAGACTTTCGGCACTTTCTACTATGTAACCGTACCAGGTGGCTATCCAGGCGGTGAAGAGACTTTACGTGCTGATGCTGAGTTTGTCTTCAAGAAAGTTTCTGATGCCATTTCAACTTTCGATCCAAAGGCTGAAATTGCACGCTTTAATGAGTTCAAGAGCACTGACTCTTTTATCATTACCTCTTATTTAGCTGATGTGATTGAAGAAGTGGTTATGCAGTCTCGTCGCGTGGAACAATCCATGGATCCAACTGTCGGCCCATTAGTAAATCTGTGGGGCTTTGGTCCAAAAGGTGAAATTAGCCGATCTCCAAGCGAAGAAGATATTAAGAACACCTTAGAGTATGTAGGTTTAGAGCGTTTTGGTCTTTACAGAGCAGGTGATGAGGGTGCTTTCTTAAAGAAGACTGATCCTCGTGTTGAGCTTGATTTATCTACCATTGGTGAGGGCTTAGCTGCAGACGAGCTTGCTGCACTCATGGATCAAAAGGGCGTTGAAAACTACATGATTGCTGTTGCTGGTGCTATTCGTACTAAGGGCGCAAATCCTGATGGTAAGCTCTGGCGTGTAGGTATTGAAGACCCATTAAGCCAAGGTTCTAAGGTTTTTGCCGTTGCCTGCCCACAGTCTATGGCTATTTCAACTGCTGGCTCTTACCGTAACTTCTTCTTAGATAAAGATACTGACAAGTTCTACTCCCACATTATCGATACTAAGACTGGCAAGCCAATTAGCCACCGTACTGTTTCTGTATCAGTCATTGATCGTAGCGCCTTAATTACCGATGCAGTGGATACTGGTTTATTAGTGTTAGGCGCTAAAAAAGCAGTTGAGTGGGGCGAGAAGAACTCTGTTGCTGTCTATGCTATTGAGATTGATAAGGATGGTAAGCCAGTAGCTACTTACTCACGTGCCTTTGAGCCATACTTAAAGTGCGTCGTTGACCCTAACATCATGCCATCTATGCCAAAGCCATAGTCATCATCTAGTTGTTTATCACCATAGAGGACATACCATAGAGTTTGCAGCGCACAGCTCTTAGAGATCAGACCATAGCATTGCTCGAGCAATTAGCAGTCAAGCTCTTAGAGGAGAGACCATAGCATTGCTCGAGCAATTAACAGTCAAGCTTTTAGAGAACTTAATTGCGTCAAGCTAAGGTTCGTACATAGCAAGCTTTCATACTTAAAGCTAAGCACATTTGCTACAATAGGCCAGTCATTTTCAGCCGCGTAGGCTTGAGGATGCTGGCCATTTTTTGTGGTCTAAAATCAATTTTATTCTTCTTTGTTATTGCATCTTCATTTAAGCAAGAGCTCCGATAACAGCCAGACCTAATTAAAGTAGGCTTGCTTGTGGAGGATATGCTTAAGCTGATGCACAGATGCTCAGGCAGCGCTAGTCATGCACATTCATATTCTAGGAATCTGCGGTACCTTCATGGGCGGTATCGCTTTAATTGCCAAGCAGGCAGGTCACAAGGTTACTGGTTCAGACTTAAATGTCTATCCACCAATGTCTGATGAGCTCCAAGAGGCCGGCATTGAAATCTACCAAGGCTACGGTGCTGAGCAGCTTGACACTAAGCCAGATCTGATTGTGGTTGGCAATGTCATGAAGCGCGGCATGCCAGTAATTGAGCGTATGCTTAATGAGCACTTAAAGTATGTATCAGGCCCTGGTTTCCTTGAGGAGCTGTACCTACGTGAGAAGACTGTGCTTGCTGTTTCTGGTACACATGGTAAGACCACCACAACAGCTATGCTTACATGGATTTTAGAACATGCAGGTTTAAATCCAGGTTTCTTAGTTGGCGGTATTCCTGAGAACTTTGGCTACTCTGCTCGTGGAAGTGATAGCAAGTACTTTGTTATCGAGGCTGATGAATACGACTGTGCTTTCTTTGATAAGCGCTCTAAGTTTGTTCACTACCACCCTGATATCGCCATCATCAATAACATTGAGTTTGATCATGCCGATATCTTCAACTCCATTGAAGATATCAAAAAGCAGTTCCATCACATGGTACGTATCGTTCCATCAAACGGAGCCGTGATCTATCCATATGATGATGTTAATGCCCTCTCCACCATTAAGATGGGCCTGTGGTCTAAAGACATTGGTGTTGGTTCAGACAATTGCCCATACAAGCTTGAGATCACTGCTGCTGATGGTTCTAAGTTAAAGATCCTCAATGCCTCTGGTGCTTTAGAGTGCGAAGTTGAGCTCAACGCCACCGGTATGCATAACGCCCGTAATGCTTTCATGGCATTACTGGCAGCTCATGAGGCCGGTGTTCCTTTTGCTAAGGGTGCAGAGGCTATGGCTCTGTTCAAGATGCCAAAGCGTCGTATGGAGTTAGTCGCCAAGATCGGAACTGTAGAAGTGTATGACGACTTTGCTCACCACCCAACTGCTATCAAAACTACTTTAGATGGTTTACGTAAGCATGTTGGCGAAGATCGTCGTATTGTGTGCGTATTTGAGCCTCGCTCCAATACCATGAAAATGGGCGGCAACAGTGAACTGCTTGGTGCATCATTCAACGATGCCGATGAGGTTTTTGTCTACCACAATGAGGCTGTAAGCTGGGATATGTCTGTGCTAGTCAAAGACTGCGCCAAGCCTCTTCATATCGTTGACACTAGCACCGCAGATTTAATTGATGAGGTCGTAAAAGCAACCGATGACAACACTACTGTAGTGGTGATGAGTAATGGTGGCTTTGAGAATGTAAAGGGCCGTTTAGCTGATGCGCTTAAGGCAGCTAAGGCTTAGTTACTTAGAATGTAGGTTCTAAATCTTTAGAGCAATTAACAGGACGCTGAAGATAAGTAACTAGCTCTTTAGTAATGTGTACCCAAGAAAAAAGGCTCTGAGCAGCAATACTCAGGGCCTTTTTAGACTTAATACGCATAACACGCCATCTAAGACGTGTTATTTTGTGTAGTGGTTCTGTTTGAGCCTTGTACTTGGCTTCTTAGTGAAGCAATACTTAGCTAAATTATTTGTTTTAGATTCTAAGTTTAACTAGTTCTAGACATGCTCAAGTGCCTGCTTAAGATCAGCAATGATATCGGCAACATCCTCAAGACCAACGGACAGTCGAATTGAGCCAGGCTTAATGCCGCAAGCTTCAAGCTGCTCATCTGTAAGCTGACGGTGTGTTGAAGTGGCAGGATGAAGCACGCATGACTTGATATCGGCTACGTGAACCTTAAGGTCGATAAGCTTGAGACTATCAATAAAGCGAGAACCTGCATCACGACCACCCTTGATATCAAAAGAGATTACGCCTGAGCTGCCTTTCTTAAGATACTTTTGGGCCAGTTCATAATCTGGATGATCTTCGAGGCCTGGGTAGAATATAGATTCGATCTTGTCATTACCTTTTAAGAACTTAGCAACTTCTAAAGCATTAGAGCAGTAGCGATCCATTCTTAAAGGTAAGGTCTCTAAACCTTGGTTGATGTAAAAAGCGTTCTGCGGGCTTTGTAAAAAGCCAAGATCACGGATGAGCTGTACACGAGCTTTAACGATATAAGCTGCCTTGCCAAAGGCCTCTACATACTTGCATCCATGATAGGACTCATCAGGCTGAGCAAACTCAGGGAATTTATCCTTGTGAGCGAGCCAATCGAAATTGCCAGAGTCAACTACTACGCCACCTACGCTTAAAGCATGGCCATCAATGTACTTAGTGGTGGAGTGCATTACGATGTCTGCACCGTACTCAATTGGACGGCATAAGTAAGGGGTGGCAAAGGTATTGTCGACAATTAAAGGTACGCCATGGTCATGAGCGAGCTTGGCAATACGTTCAATATCTAAAACGCGAGTAGATGGGTTAGCAATGGTCTCGGAGAAAACGGCCTTAGTGTTCGGACGAAAAGCCTTTGACAACTCTTCGTTAGGTAATGACTCATCAATAAAGCTTACTTCTACACCAAAACGCTTTAAGGTAACGGCCAGTAAATTAATAGTACCGCCGTAGAGGCTGGAGCAGGCGACAATGTGGTCACCTGACTGCGCGATGTTCATAATGGACAGGAACGCGGCGGACTGTCCTGATGATGTACAGATTGCACCAACACCGCCTTCTAAAGCGGCGATCTTTTGCTCAACACTATCCACGGTTGGATTAGCTAAGCGACTGTAGAAGAAGCCTGCAGCCTGCAGATCAAAAAGCTTAGCAACTTGTTCAGTGGTGTCGTATTTGTAAGTTGTACTCTGTACGATAGGAAGGGCACCTGGTTCACCGTTCTTTGGCTGATAACCTGCGCGAAGACATTTAGTTGCAAATTCCATGAGACTTATCCTTCTTTGCAATTGATTGCCAATGTAAGTTGCGCACGCGGCACTGACAATAGTCAGTTCAGGTAAGCCGATAACCTTACGGTTTGTGCTCTAAATCATGTATCAATAATATGCATCTCCATCATAAGCTCACAAGGATAGAACTATGGTTTTAGCTATTTCGCACTAAATTTGAGCCAAAAACAGGGCACTAAACCATAATGGCTAGCATATTGCGCACTTATGGGGAGACATTTAGCATCTAAACGTATTGCCTTACAAAAGTTTGCATAGCTGCAATGCCATAGAAACGATTAACTGCAGACCCATATTGCATATGCCATAGACATAGCAGTTTGTATGATCTTCTAGATCATGTTGAAGGGGTGACAGTCGTATACGGATGCTAAGAAGGATAGGTTAGTGATCTTGCGCCGCTAAGATTAGGCTGTAGATCTTAAGTTATGCTATGCATTACTCATTTAGGATGTTGAGGTGTTTTATGATTCTTTCTAAAAAGATCGTGTCGCTTGTGCTAGGTAGTTCTATGGCTCTTGCTGCTACACTGCCAACTATGGCAAGTGCCGCTGTAGATCCTTGCGCTTTATTCTACAGCCTAAAGAAAGATGCCTCATATGATGTAGTCAAGGTTCAAGTATTAGGCGTGCAAAATGGTGTGGCAGGAGTGATGATCTTAGGCTTACCTAAGAGAGTCAACGTAAGCCTTAACGGCATGGATGTATCACGCTTAAAGAACGACAGCAGACCGATTCAGTGTGGTCGCGAGCAGGTAGGTGAGCTTTCCTCATACGATCTGCGATCCCTTGGAATTGATGCAGGCTACTTTGAGGTTCAATCTGGCTCATTATCTGACGGAATGTCAGTGCAGATTCCGCGTTAATCTCAAGATCTTGTAAAGAACTAAAATTAAAGATCATGACCTTGAGAAGTGCTTGAACTTAAGATCATGATCTTGAGCTTCAGAACATAGTTGCTGCATCAAAGATGCTACACATGTTCTTGTGGATAAAGGCTTGAATGGTAAGTAGCTAAGCAAGAGCAATTAACAGCTATTCATCTAGCCATTCAATTTCATGTTCGACTTCCCAGAATGTTTTGCCATCAAACATAGGAGCTTTCTGAAAAGCATCACCACAGACTTGATAGTTAACATCATCGTGTTCCCAACGAAGGTTATACGGTGGAAAGCATTCCATCACTTCCATATGGCATCCGCCATTCTGGTTGTAGCCCTGAAACCAGAACTTTTGTCCTCTAAACAAGAAAGGTATATCTTGGCCACTGTAGACGATTTCGATGAAATCTTTAGGATCGCCGTTAATCATAATGCTAGCCTCCTAAACTTATTTGCTAAATTACGTACGTTTCATCTAATATGCTAGGCGTGTTCTTGTGGATAGACTCTTGAATGGTAAGTTGCTAAGCAAGAGCAATTAACAGCTATTCATCTAACCATTCAATTTCATGTTCGACTTCCCAGAATGTTTTGCCATCAAACATAGGAGCTTTCTGAAAAGCATCACCACAGACTTGATAGTTAACATCATCGTGTTCCCAACGAAGGTTATACGGTGGAAAGCATTCCATCACTTCCATATGGCATCCGCCATTCTGGTTGTAGCCCTGAAACCAGAACTTTTGTCCTCGAAACAAGAAAGGAATGTCTTGGCCACTGTAAACGACTTCAATAAAATCTTTAGGATCGCCGTTAATCATAATGCTACCCTCCTGAAAATATGGGCTATGCTAGGTATTCATGCCCTTGGCAATTGAGTGCCACTTATCTAAGATATTTTTTAGATGATTGTACTAGTTGTGGTGGCAAATATTTGCAGAGGATGCTTAAAGTATGCGGTTTGTCACGCATCGAGCTAAAGTATATGCGTGTTTCTCTTGATGATTATGGGGATAAAAAAAACGCCGCTACTCTTATGAGTGCGGCGTTTTTTGAGAGCTCAGATCAGTGATGCTGATCTGATGGCATTAAGGATAAGGCCTATCCTTGCTAATTATGTTTAGAGCTTCTTGAGCTCTTCCATCTGAGCGTGCAGCTTAGCAAGTTGCTCCTTATTTAAAGCAACCTGAGCCTTAGCACCTTCGATGATGTTAGCAGGAGCTTTAGATACGAAAGCTTCGTTCTGAAGCTTAGCCTCACCGCCCTTAATCATGTTCTCAAGCTTTGCAGCCATATCGCCAAGACGCTTGAGTTCCTCTTCCTTGTTGATGAGATCCTTCATAGGAATTAAAACTTCGGCAGTAGCTAATGGCTTAGATACGCATGGAGGCAGAGCATCATCGGAACCTACGAAGGTTGGCTTTTCAATGTTGCTCAGTAAGGTTAAGTAGCTAGTGTGGTTCTCAACGCAGTTCTTCTCAAGATCGCCAGCACCACGGAGCATAACCTGTAAGGTAAGAGCAGGGGATGCCTTCATCTCAGCACGTAAGTTACGTACGCAGGTAATGAAGTCCTTAATCCATGCAATGGCCTTTTCAGCCTCTTCGTCGCGCTTGTAGTCGCAAGCACAAGGATATGGAGCAGTCATGATGCTCTTGTCATCGTTCATGCGGCCGAGCATTGGAGCGGTTTGCTGCCAAATGGTCTCAGTGATGAATGGGATGACTGGGTGTGCCATACGTAAAATGGTCTCGAGGACATTTACTAAGGTGTAGGCAGTAGCATCCTTTTGAGCCTGGGTGGCGTTGTTGTCCTTTAAGATAGCCTTAGTGAACTCAAGGTACCAGTCGCAGTACTCATTCCAAATGAACTCGTAAATGGTTGCGGCAACCTGATCGAAACGATAGGAGTTCATGTAGTTCTCAACATTCTCAATGCACTCAGAGAGCTTAGAGAGAATGTAACGATCTGCAAGGCTTAAGTCAGACTCGCTTGGAGCAACTAACTTGTCTTGAGTTACGTTCATGAGTACGAAACGAGAAGCATTCCACAGCTTGTTACAGAAGTTTCTGTAACCCTCAAGACGCTTCATGTCCCAGTTAATATCACGACCGTTGGAGGCTAAGGCAGCTAAGGTAAAGCGCAGAGCGTCGGTACCGTGTGGAGCAATGCCGTCCTTAAACTGCTTGCGAGTACGCTTAGCGATCTTCTCAGCAATCTGAGGCTGCATCATATTAGCAGTACGCTTAGCAACGAGATCGTCAACAGAGATACCGTCGATCATGTCGATAGGATCGAGTACGTTACCCTTTGACTTAGACATCTTCTGACCTTCCTCATCACGAATCAGGCCAGTTACGTATACGGTGTGGAATGGAACCTGTGAGGTGCCGTCTTCGTTCTTGATGAAGTGCATGGTCATCATGATCATGCGAGCAATCCAGAAGAAGATGATGTCAAAACCGGTAACTAAAACAGATGTTGGGTGGAACATCTTCATAGCTTCGGTATTGTCTGGCCAACCTAAGGTTGAGAAGGTCCATAAAGCTGAGGAGAACCAAGTATCTAATACATCCTCGTCCTGAGTGAGCTTAACATCAGCGCTTAAGCCGTACTTAGAGCGAACTTCGTCCTCATCGCGAGCAACGTAGACCTTGCCATTCTCATCGTACCAAGCAGGAATACGGTGACCCCACCACAGCTGACGAGAAATACACCAGTCTTGCAGATCACGCATCCAAGAGTAGTACATGTTGGTGTACTGAGCAGGAACAAACTTGATGCGGCCATCTTCAACAGCCTCAAGAGCTTCCTTGCCTAAGATCTTAGCGCGTACATACCACTGATCGGTGAGCATAGGCTCGATAGGTACGCCACCACGATCGCCAAAAGGCTGGGATAAGGTGTGATCTTCGATGTGGTCGAGCAGACCTTGCTCCTCAAGATCCTTAAGCACGAGCTTACGAGCTTCAAAACGCTCAACGCCGCGATAGGCCTCAGGGATATAATCGGTAGTTTCTGTAGATGGCTCGCCATTGGTGTCAAAGACCTCAGAGAGATCACGCACAACAGCATCTTCAGTGAAGATGTTAACCATTGGCAGCTTGTGACGCTTGCCCACAGCATAGTCGTTAAAGTCGTGAGCAGGGGTGATCTTAACGCAGCCAGTACCGGTTTCCATGTTAGCGTGCTCGTCGCCAACGATTGGGATACGACGGCCAACTAATGGCAGAACGATGTACTTGCCAATGAGATCCTTAAAGCGCTCATCTTCTGGGTTAACTGCAACTGCAGTATCACCAAGTAAGGTCTCAGGACGGGTAGTAGCAACTAAGAGGTAGTCTTTACCGTCTTGAGTCTTAGCACCGTCAGCTAATGGGTAACGGATGTACCACATTGAGCCCTTAACTTCTTTGTTCTCAACTTCAAGATCAGAGATCGCAGTGCGCAGCTTAGGATCCCAGTTAACTAAGCGCTTGCCTCTGTAGATAAGATCGTCGTCGTATAAGCGAACGAATACTTCTAAAACAGCCTTGGACAGACCCTCGTCCATGGTGAAACGCTCGGTGGTCCAATCAACAGAATCACCTAAACGACGCATCTGAGAGGTAATGGTACCGCCAGATTGCTCTTTCCACTGCCAAATACGGTTGATGAACTCTTCACGACCGAGATCATGACGGGTAAGACCTTCTTCAGCTGCAAGCTTACGCTCAACCACCATCTGAGTAGCAATACCAGCATGGTCAGTACCGCACTGCCATAAAGTGTTATCACCCTTCATACGGTGGTAACGGATCATGGTATCCATGATGGTCTGCTGGAATGCGTGGCCCATGTGTAAAGAGCCAGTCACATTTGGAGGAGGAAGTGCAATGGAGAAAGCTTTCTTAGTAGCGTCTAAGCTTGGCTTGAAGAAGCCGCGCTCTTCCCAGTTCTGGTAAATTTTGCTTTCAAAATTTTCCGGTTGGTATGTCTTGTCCATTTCCATAAATACAGGATCTCGTCGGAATAGGGAAATACAAACTTTGTGTTCGACTGTGAGCGAGCCTTCAAACTCCAGCAGTTCGACACTTTTTCGTTCTATCTGACTGCAGGCCATGCCCAATGATGTGAGGTTAATTAACTAACATCCTTGGGCATGGCTTGGCCCGTAAGCGAGCGTGAATATCAGAGCCACCAAGCATAAGCATTAAACTAAAGGCCTTATCAAATCACTAACATGGGTAATGTTATGTCACGAAAGTGAGTGTGAGTTTGAAAGAGCATGGTGCTCAAGGGCCCTTGGTAGGGTCTAATGCTTTGCTGCTACTCAAAATGCGGCTGATTGTATGCCTAGAGCCAAACACAAAAAATATGGTCTAGGATTTTACCCTAAAAGTGCTTTCGTGCGGCGTTTTTGTGCACACAAAGCATGCAAAACATCTTCAAGTGCACTTAAAAGACATTACATCAGAGGCTTATGCACCATGATTTTGCTGCACAAAGGCCTATTAATAGTGTCTATGAATTAGATAAATATCATCTTTATGCAAGAGTAGGAACAGGTAGGATGTGGTTGTTTCGCTTTAATTTTGCAATGCACGGTATTATCTGCTTGCACTTGCTTTGATGGCGCTTGTGCCTTTAGACCATTAGGCCACGCAATGGTAGCTAGTGTGTTCTGCTAGCTATTGAGCCGTAACCCATGTCATGAGATGCAGAGTGTTCCTCTAGCTAATTGAGCGGTAAAGCATGCAATGGGAGCTAGGGTGTTTATGCTAGCTAATTTAGCGTTAGAGCATGCCATGGGAGGCAGGGCGTTTATGCTAGCTAATTTAGCCGTGAAAGAGAGCTAAATATGGTATTAATACGCAAATTTGTGCGCATAAAATTGACAAACAGGCTTAGAGTGGTTAATTTTGCGTTTTTACATCGTTGCATCTATGAGTACAAAGGCTTGCAAAGGAAATGGCTAGTTGCTTATCTGATGCACCGGGCGTTCTCTGAGTATAAAAATATAGTGAGTGTGGCATCTAAGCTTTTATTTTGATGCCTCAACGAACACAACAGTGACCGTAATGGTGGATTGAATGGATCAAAGAGAGCAGCGTGAGGCTATGCTTAAAGCACGCGAACAGGCCGTGCAAGAGTACAGAAGACTCAAAGCAAGAGAGCGCGATCAAAGCCCTCACATCCCTCAAGGAAAGAAACAAGGCATGGGCATTCTTAGTAAGTTTCTAATTGTCTTTGTAATGCTCATTGCAGCAGCTGCTGGTGCTGCTTATTGGGCCTATGATCAGGTTACTAAGGTTAACTCCTATCAAGTTGCTGCAATGGCTGAGCCGTATGTGCTCAAAGAGGGAGCTACTTTAAACTCTGTAGTGCGTGAGCTTGCTGGTAAAGATTTTAATCCATATATCCTGAACGCTTGGGTCAAGATTAATCGCTTTAGCTATCCAGTAATACAGCGCGGTGAGTACGCCGTTGATGGTGTTAAAACTCTGCCACAGCTGCTTGCTGATATGCGCGATGGCAATGTCATCAAGGTACAGCTGCCAACTCTGTCTATGATTGAGGGCATGAATCTGTCCATGATTAAGCGCCGTCTTCAAGCACGTGAGGATGTTGCTCAAGATCCTGAGTTAGATTTGATTCTTAACAAGCCTTCTGAATTTATCAAAGTAATCTTAGTTAGAAGCGCATCTGATGAAACCTTGCTGCAGGCAATTGGCGGCACTCATGACTCTTTAGAGGGTCTTTTGATGCCTGCAACTTATGAGTATGAGCCAGGCAAGACTACCTCAGTGCAATTAGTGGCTAAGTCATTAGTTAAGATGGCTGAGTACATGCGTGATCGCTATATCGAGCGCAATATGGAGATCGATAGCATTGCTCCTACTCCATACCATGTACTTATTTTAGCTTCATTAGTCGAAAGAGAGAGCTCCATTGAAAGCGAGCTGCCATTAATCGCAGGTGTTTTTGTCAACCGTCTTAAAAAAGGTATTCGTCTGCAAACTGATCCAGCGGTTATGTATGGCGTAAGTCCTGACTTTAGAGGCCCATTGCGCTTATCTCAATTGCGCAAGGATACACCTTATAACACTTACACTCGCGCGGGTCTTCCTCCAACCCCAATTGCTATGCCTTCAGCAGCATCAATTGAGGCGGTCTTAAATCCAGCTAATACCAATGCTCTGTACTTTGTAGCACGTGGTCCTGATCCAAAGGAAGGCCATATCTTCTCTGCCACCTTACAAGAGCACAATCGCGCTGTGGCGCAGTATCGTAAAGCTGTCAAAAACTACAAGGAAAAGGCAGCTCAGGCTGAGGCAGATGCACAAGCTGCAGCTGAACTTGGCAATGGTGCTACACAATAGTAACTAAAGTAAGCGTTGATTGTTAATTGAGCAGCCTAGCTATACGCTAGGCTGTTTTGTATTTATCAAATTACATAGAGTAATGAGCATGGAATCCTTGCATCTATAGCTCTTATCAATGCCTTTTCTCTTTAGCCTCTCCACTGTTTTGGCAATTTCAGTTGCTATAAGTTAACAATTAGATTGCACTTAGCTGTAATGTTGTCTCACAACAAGGTAAAATGTGTGATTTTGTGGGTGTTATGAGTTAAATGAGCTTGGCGTTTTTTAACTCATACAGACTTTAAGGCAACATTTTAGGTAGTTGTAATGAGTTCGTCTGGTTTGGATAACAAGGTACAGCGCGGTCTGTTTATTACATTAGAAGGCGGCGAGGGGTCAGGTAAGACCACACAAATAGCAACGGTCAAAGAGTACTTCCAAGCTGCTGGCTATGATGTAGTGTGTACTAGAGAGCCTGGTGGCACTAAGATAGCTGAACGTATTCGCTCCATCCTTTTGACTAAAGAGCACGAAGAAGATCTCTGCTCTATCTCAGAACTGCTCTTAATGTATGCCTCCCGTGCACAGCTGGTTAACACCTTGATTAAACCAATGCTCGAGCAAGGCAAGATTGTTATCTCTGATCGCTTTGACTTATCAACTGTTGCCTATCAGGGCGCTGGTCGTGGCTTTGATTTAGAGACTATCTCTAAGCTTAGAGAGATTGCCATTGGCAACTTCAAGCCTGATTTAACTTTACTTTTAGATGTTGACGTTAAGTTAGGCATGGAGCGTGTGTTACGTCGTTCTGCGCGTGATCGCTTTGAACAAGAGGCCGAAGAGTTCTTTACTCGTATTCGTCAGGGCTTTAGAGATTATGCTGCTAAGCATACAGATGAGGTCTACCTTATCGACGGCTCATCTGATGAGGCGAGTGTAGCTAATGCCGTACGCGCGGCTTTAGATAAGAAGTTTGCCCATCTTATAAAAGCAAAGTAGGCAAAAAAAACAAACACCACTTTAATAGACATTTGATTTCGTTGACTCAATAGATGAGGATAGTACATGCTTCTTGAATGGCTAGAACCATACTACAGGCAGTTTGTCTCTTCAGTTCGCGCTGGACGTATGCCATCCTCAGTGATTATTGCTGGTCACGAGGGCCTTGGCGGCAAACTTTTAGCTCTTGAAATGGCTAAATACGTCTTGTGTCATCATCCATCTGAGCATGGCCCATGTAATAGCTGTCCATCGTGCTCTAACTTTGCACGTCTTACCAATATGGACTGTAAGGTGGCATACACCTCAAGCACTGATGAAGAATCAAGTGGCTATGACTTTACGCATGATCTGTCTGGCTTGATTGTAAGACCTGAGATCAAACAAGCCCGTACCATGCGCATCGACACTATGCGTAAAATCACAGGCTTTTTAAATGAGTCTGCAGTTGGTGGTTCTCATTACAAGGTAGTAATTATTGCTGGTGCTGAGCTGATGAGCGAGGGTGCTGCTAACGCTATCTTGAAGACCTTTGAAGAGCCAAGTAAGAATAGCCTCATCATCATGCTGACTAAGTCACTTGAGGTCTTATTGCCAACCATTCTCTCTCGCGCCTCTAAGATGGTGATTAAGGATGTTCCTATTGAGCAGGCTTTTGCCTACCTTATGAACCCATCTAATCAAGTGCCTCCAATCATCCGCCGTGTTGATGGAGATGAGGCTGAGTACAATGCACAATTGCAAGCAGCTAAAGAGCAGTGTGCAGGTTTAAATACCCCAATTACACAGCAGCGTGCGGCAATTGCCTTAGCTTTAAGCGCTAATGCTCCACTTTCGGCAATGAAGATGCTCTTAAGTGGTGACGATCTTAAGGCAACTGAGGTGGTTAACGCCTTAGTGCAATCAGTCACTCGCGGTGATGCTTATGAAGTTGAGGTTATGAGTGCACTTAAGGCACTAAGTAATCAGCAGCAAGTGTCACTCTTGCGTACTTTGATTTTAGAAGTGCTCAAGTACAAGGCATATGTTCCTGTAGAGCAATTGCCATTAGTTAACTACTGTGGCGCAACAGTTTTAGAACGTCTGCAGCTTGATAGGCTCTTTGAGGCTATGGAGCTGTTAAAACACATTGAGGATCGTCCTCCTCTTATCCCAGCTCGAGCTCCAAAGGCTCTCATAAGATCATGGCTTAAGGGCTTTAAAGCAGACGCTAATATGCTCTAAAGCTTACGCTAATATGCTTTAAAGCTGACGCTAATATGCTTTAGGCCACCACGTGGTCAATCAAGCAAGGGCCAGGTAATTAAGCAAACTGTTATACAGCCTGACAAAGTGCTTAAAGTGCAATTAAGCATAGTGGCTTAGGCTATGAGCTAAACAATTTAACAGAGCAAGCAACGGTGTTAAGCCGTTGCTGTGACTCTAAATAAGAATTTTTCTGTGGATTGAACCGTGAATAAGTTAGACAAGTACATCTTCAAGGAGATTTTAAAATCACAGTTGGTGGTTTTATTAGTCCTCGTCGTGGCTTTTGCAGGTCAGACTGCAGTAAAGCTGATGACAGAAGTAGCCGTGGGAGCATTCCCTCCAAGGCTCATAGCTCTGTTCATGTTTTATTCCATGCCACAGTTTTTGACCTATTTGTTCCCGCTGACACTCTATACAGCTGTGATTATTACCTTAGGCCGTATCTGCTCTGACTCAGAAATGGTAGTAATGAAAGCCGTAGGCTATTCATCTAAGCGCATTATGATGGTAGTGCTGTTATTAGGTGTTCTCTCTGCTAGCGCTGTAGGCTATATTTCTCTGACATTATCAGCACAAGCCAGTACTGCAGCTTATGCGCTTGAAAAACAAGCTTTAACTGATCCAGAGTTTTTGCCAATTGAGAGCGGGCGCTTTGTTAACTTTGGTAAATATAACGTCTATGTAGAAGACGTAAATAACAATGGTCGTGATGATAAAGATGTCTCTAACATCTATGTCATTGAGATGGCAGGAGCGGGTGGTCCAACTACTAGTATCACTGCCGCCGACGAGGGCCATATTGCCCTTGATGAAGATGGCGTACGCTGGCTAGAGCTTAAAAATGGTAGACGCTACGAGTACATGCCGGATGGCACTATGCGTAGAGCTCGTTTTGAAGAGTTTAAAGCTCCAGTTTCAGCTAATGTCACTGAAGATGTGAAGATGTATCGTGCGATTACGATGATGAGCACCACTGAGCTTTTAAACAGTGACTCACGCATTGCTAATATTGAGGCACAGTGGCGTATTTCACCAATCTTAACCACCTTAGTTGTGTGCCTGATTGCTGTACCGCTTTCTATGGTTAACCCAAGACAGGGTCGTTTTGCTCGATTAGCGCCAGCAATCTTAATCTATTTAGCCTACTACTTACTGTTATTGTCGGTACGTAACTTTATTAAGACTGAGAATCTAGGTCTGTATCCTGGCTTATATTTAGTACCGGTACTTTTCATGATATGTGTAGCTCTGCCGCTCAATATGCCAAAGACGTATCTTAAGCATATCCATCAGAGCAAGATTAAAGGATCAGTTTTAGGCATGTCCTTTAAGAAGAGTAGCGATAAAGATGGTGAGGACAAATAAGCATGTTTACCACAATTGATCGTTACATTGGAAAGACAGTGTTGCAGATGATCTTCTTGTGCCTAACGGTGCTGATGCTCTTAACTGCTCTGATTACTTTTATTGATAAGTCACGTTATATTGGTACTGGCGATATCGATTTTGTATTTTTAATGTGGTACGTCGTGCTCTTAATGCCAAACATGCTCGTCATGATGTTCCCCGTATCGGTACTGCTAGGCACGGTTATTGGCCTTGGCATGCTGGCTAAAAGCTCAGAGCTTGTGATCGTACAAAACATGGGCAAGTCTCGAATTGATATTGTTCATTCAGCCGGCAAGATGGTAATTCCTCTGGTGCTGTTAGTCTGTGGCATGAGTCAGACCGTCATTCCTGAGGCTGAGCAATATGCGCAGAACACTTTTAATAGCGCTCGTTCCGAGGGTCGTTTATCACGTACAGGTTGGGGTACTTGGATTCGTGAGGGTGATAGCTTTGTATTTATCACTCGCGTTATGTCCGATGGCTCGATTCATCAGCTCTCACGCTATGACTTTGAGGGCACCAAGCTTACTCGTTACTCCACAGCTAAAACTGGTATCTACAATGCCTCAGAAGGCACCTGGGATATTTTTGACGTTAAGGTTTTTAACTACGAAGATAAGCGTGTATTAAAGCAACACGATACTATGCAAAAGTGGGCTCTGTACATTAATCCAGAGCGTCTTGAGGTGTTTAATCTAAGACAAGGTGAGCTTAATGTCATTGAGCTTTATGACTACATTAAGTACCTAGATGATAATCATATTGATTCAAGCCGCTATCGCATCTCTATGTACATGCTCTTTTTGATGCCTGTCATAGTCATTGTGATGATGCTTTTAGGAGCCTCAGCAGTATTTGGCCCGTTACGCTCTGTAGCTCTGTCTGCAAGAGCTCTATTAGGCATGGCCTTAGGCTTTTCATATTACATTGCCAATCAGGTGCTACCGACGTTCATTGTTAGCATTGGTATACCGCCTATAATTGGCGTTCTCCTGCCATCCATATTCTTTATTGGACTGGCTTTTTACCTCTTAAATCGCAAGGTCTAAGACAAAAAGCTCACACTAAGCTTTCAAAAACTAAGTATAGAAAAGGTACGTCAATCTAGGCTTAGCAAAGCTAAGTCTAGATAAGGAAAGTCAATCTAGGCATAGCAAAGCTAAGTCTAGAGAAGGAAAGTCAATCTAGGCTTATAAGCATATGCAAGCTAAGATAGGTTTATGAAGGCTAAGCTATGCTTTAAGTTAATAAGCGCAGCAGAGTATCGTAAAAATACGTGCTTTGCTGCTATGTGTTTAAGCACTAGCGCCCAAGTGAGACGGTTAAAGTGCTTGCAAAGACTCACTAACATCAATATAATTAGCACCCGTGAAGCCAAAGTGGCGGAATTGGTAGACGCAGCGGATTCAAAATCCGCCGCTAGTGATAGTGTATGGGTTCGAGTCCCATCTTTGGCACCACTTCACAAGATTAAGAAGAGCTCCTCAGGAGCTTTTTTTATGCCTGCATGTTGTAGCTAGCAAAACCGCCAAAGCCGCATTTTCTCAAGCTCTAACTCAGGGCGCTCAATCAAACAGCAAGCGCTATCCAAGACCTCTCACCGCATGTTCAACCAAAGATTCTATCAAAACTTATCAAGCTGTCTCTAACGCTAATTACATTGTGCTATCGGCAAAGGAGCAGCCAATCTATCGATTCACATTGTGCTATCGGCAAAGGAGCAGCCAATCTATCGATTCACATTGCGCTATCGGCAAAGGAGCTGCAAATTTATTGCTATGAATGGTTGCCATAATATGAGAGCAGGGCATGGGCATTTGTGCTAGGCAAAAACGCATCTGAGCATTGCGAATCTGAGCAAAGCTAAGCTGCACAAAGCTATGAGAGTGAGCGTGTTATGGGGGCTTTGGAAGCTGTTTAGCGTATGGTTAAGTGGAGGGAGCTTGGTGCTTTAGCTAGGTGGCTTGTTGCTTTTGTCGGGGCAAAAACGACGATGCCGCGCAGGGCGCGGCATCTAAATAGGGTGCTTGGGGCTTTTTACATTGAGCTCATAATGGTGTAGAAAGCCGCCGTAATGCCAACACAGGCAATAGCTACCACAAGTAGCTGCATTACCATACGCTGATAGGCAATACCTAAGAAGAAGAAAGTGAACATCAACAGTGTGCTGAAGATGATCATAGTTGTGTTCTGGAAGAAGTAGATCAGCAAGGTCAGCATGATGAACAGACCGATTACGAAAGTAATCATAGAGCGACGCTGACGTGCCTCTGCCTCTTGTTTAAGCTTTGCCTGACGCTCAGCCTTAAGCTTACGCTGCTCTAATACCTTGTCGGTTGCAGCCTGGAGCTTGTCGCGGCGCTCTTTAAGCTTTTGCTCTTGGATTTCGCGCATTGATGGCAAACGTCCAGTGCCAGTGCTTGGTGCTGCCTTACCAGCATCAGGAGCTGCTGATTTACGAACTGTTGCAGCTGATTTTGCACCTAAGTTGGCTTTGCTAATGGCCATAATGATAATTGCTCCTAGTAGTAATGCAGTAGGAAAGGCTCTTGCCTAGTGCATCTTCGGTCTTTGATCCTTGAAAAGGCTAGCAAAGATTGCTTATTAAAAACTGATGTTTTCTACCTAAATCTGAGGCCGAAGCTAATTAATGGGTCCAAGCATTACTATATGGTTGCTTGATTCTATCGTTTCTCACTGAAGTTAAGTGAGTTTAACGTAGCCTAGTAGGCTTCAAGATACGAAACTGTTATCACCTATGCTTTTTAAGCATCAGGTCGGTAGGTGTTGCACTTTGGTTTAAGTTAGTAAGTTAGAGCATGGCACAAAAGAAATGCTATATGACTTGTAGATAAAGTCTGGCACGTAAACATTCTCTCTTGATACTTAGTCGTTATCACATACTGCTATGACAAAAGCTCATTAAAAGCAATGTGACAGACTCTCTGCTCTGATTGTATGAAAACCTTATTTAGGCAACAAAGTTTAATACGCACGTGGCGCATAGCGCCTCATATTCTACTCGCAAATAATGCGCATTTGAATACTGTGGCGTATTTTAAACCAGTTGGATCGCTTTTTTAAGGGCTTTATCTTTGACTATACTCAAGTCTTTTGAAGAATCTGAGCTACAGTTTCTTGAATAGAGGGCTTATACATGGCCTCGGTGATGAGAGTAAGTTGTAATATCTAGGATGTAAAGCTGCTTGTCAAAACACAAGTTGAATGACAAGTAAGTTGCTAAACATCCTTTGTATTTGTGAAATGTCCCTAATATGCATCTGAAAGCCTGATTTAATGGCTAAATCCCATGCATTTGCGATTTGTCAAGATAATGATAAATCCCTTGTTCCTCAAAGACTTACGCAAATTACAACTTAGGTTACTGAGTAGATGCTGCTAACTGTCGCAGATTGTGATGGCATCAATAACAACCATTTTAAGGCAATTATGATCGAGACTTGAGCAAAATAGGGTCGTTTTGCTGAGTTTGCAGTTCAATAATGGCATTTTGATCTAAAGTTGATCACAAACAAAGATTTAACTCTAATCCTGATCACTTACGAATCATTAAGCGTACCCAAGACAGCTTAGTGAGTGCTGCTTTTAAAAGCGCACGGAATGCAGGGCATGATTTTAAAAATGCTCAAGCACATATATGCTTATGAATCTGTCTCTTGCTTAGCTTGACGGCCGCGCTTGAACTTTGATGGGGTTGATGGATGGTAAAGCAGCAGCACTATATGACAGAATCGGCAGTGTGGCGGCAGCTATTTTGTTGGGGCTAAAAGCACAGCAGGCTAAGTACAAGTACTTAGCCTGCTGTGGGCACATGAGTTTAGAGTCATGTGCTAGCTTTAGTGAGCGAGTAGCTGATTACTTCTCAGCCTCAGCCTCACGTAATAACTCGTTAAGACCGATCTTAGAGCGGGTCTTCTCGTCTACGCGCTTTACGATAACGGCTGCGTATAAGGAGTACTTGCCATCCTTAGATGGGAGGCTACCGGATACTACAACTGAGTATGGAGGAACCTTACCGTACATGATCTCGCCAGTGGTACGATCGTAAATACGGGTGGACTGACCAATGAATACACCCATAGAAATTACGGAACCCTCACCGATAACTACGCCTTCAACAACCTCAGAACGAGCGCCGATGAAGCAGTTGTCCTCAATGATGGTAGGACCAGCCTGAACAGGCTCTAAAACGCCACCGATGCCTACGCCACCAGATAAGTGAACGCCCTTACCGATCTGAGCGCATGAACCTACAGTTGCCCAGGTATCAACCATGGTGCCTGAACCTACGCGAGCACCGATGTTTACAAAAGAAGGCATGAGCACAACGTTTGGCTCTAAGAAAGCGCCACGACGAACCACAGCACCAGGAACGGCACGGGTCTGCTCAGCGGCAAAACGCTCAGCGGTGTAACCGTCAAACTTTAAAGGAACCTTATCGTAGTATGCACCACCAGGAATCTGAGTGAGCTCGTTGTCCTGGAGTTTGAAAGATAAGAGCACAGCCTTTTTGATCCACTGATTGGTTACCCACTCTCCATCGATCTTCTCTGCAACGCGTAATGAGCCATCGTCAAGGCCAGCGATTACGTCGTTTACGGCTGCACGTACGTTAGCGTCGCAATTAGCCATAGTAATAGAGGCGCGGTTTTCAAAAGCGTTATCGATAATGGTCTGAAGTTGCTGTGACATCTTCGGTTCCTCAAGAGTTTAATTCGATTTCAGGTCACGCTTGAGCATGATTTCATGGAAGCTAAAACGAAGTGATCAAGGGGGTGCTGCCATATCTTTAGATCATGCCGCATCAAAATAAGAGCTATCTAAGGTAGTTTTGCTGTTATTAAATAACAAGCTACTAGATTGTTTTGCTAATAGTGAACAAACAGCTTTTAGATAGTTTTTGATGCTGCGATCGAGGCTCAATATTAGCCCAATGCCTACAACAGTCAAGAAAACATGTCCAAAGCGATACATATTTATCAGGAAAAAGCCCTTTTGCGGTTATTTATGGATCAAGTTAGGGCAAAATTGTGCTAAGTGCATTGCAAAGGTGCATTGTTTGATGAGTGAGTGCAAAAAACATGATTTTTGCACTTGCATAGTGCAAAAGCTGGTGTAGTCGGCGTTGGACTGGTCTTATCCCCTAGCTAGCATGATCGCTAGCTAGAAGATCTTGAGGTTTGAAGATGGCTAAGAGGTTTGAGCTTCGTGGCGGTGAAGCTAATAGGGCTGCTGATGCTGCTACGGTTTATGATGCGGCTACAGCTTAGCTACGGCAGCTATTGATACTACTGCTACTGCTACTGCTAGTGCTGCAGCTATTATTTGGATGACTCTTTAGCCTCTTCAAGAGGCTTAGGGTCAAGAACATCGCAAATAGCATTAGCAAGCTTTTCTTTTGTGCGCTCGCTAAGAGGACGACCTTGTCTATCGGTAACAGAGAAGAAGTCGTCGGCTCTCTCGCCTGTAGTGGTAATTCTCGCAGAGCGAACATACAGCTCAAAGCGGCCAAAGGTAATACCAATTTTTGCTAGCAGACCTGGCTGATCAAGCGTGGTGATCTCAAGGTTGGTAGCCTCATTAGTATGATCTTCAATGTAGTTAACCTGAGTTGGGAGTTTGAAGATCTTGGCATTCTTATTTTGCTGAGCATTAAGCTGATCGATATTAGGCTCTTCACCAATACCATCAAGCAGAGCCTTTCTAATGGAGTGCAAGCGTTCGTTATCAATGCAACCACCTTTTTGTGACAGGAATTTAACTGTGCACAAGGAATGATTTAGCTTGTTGCGAATGAACTGCGCTGCCTGAATATTGAGCTTTTTCTTGGCCAGAATATATGCAAGATAGCCAAAGTTAAAATGCTTAGTCATTTCCTTCGTATGGATAAGTATTTCAGTACCCATACTATCGTGCTGAGCAAAAAGGATCAGCGGTTTATTTTCACCATCGAACTGCAGAATGTTGCGTGTATGCCAAGCAAGTTCAAATGGAGTGTAGTAGATAAAGTAGCTGTGCTTGTAATAAGACCAGTAAGTGCGGATATCTTGCTCGTTCAGATCTCGCATGTACTTAAGCGCTAGCTGTTGGTTTTCGCCAGCATGCAGCTTAATGTCATGTGGCATTTCTAAACCGTGACGTAATGCCTGACGGGTAGAGAAGTACAGCTGCTTGAGTACCTGATCTTTCCATGAGTTCCAGGCACGATCGTTAGTGGCACTGATATCAGTTGCAGTTAAGCAGTACAAGAGATTTAAGTGCTCTTCATCTTGTACGCGCTTAGTGAACTCATTAACTACCTGAGGATCATTGATGTCGCGACGCTGTGCGGTTGCCGACATTAACAGATGGTTATAAACGAGCCATGAGACTAAACGAGTTTGATAGAGGGTATAGCGGTGCAGCTGACAGAAGTACAAGGACTCACCAGCACCAAGTTGAGCATGGTGACCACCTTGGCCTTTGGCGATGTCGTGCATTAAAGCTGCTACCACTAAGATCTCAGGATTGCTCAGCTGTGCATAGACATGTTTAAACAGAGCATGCGCCGGATCATCTGACTTGTTCATTGCGTCGATGCTCTTAATCACGCGAATAGTGTGCTCATCGACGGTGTACATGTGGAACATGTCAAACTGACAGAGGCCTTCAATCTTTTCCCAAGATGGCATATAGGCAGATAAGACACGATGCTCATGCATCAAAGGAAAAGCGATAACGGCAGCTTGTGGAGTCTGCAAAATCGTTTTAAAGATCGCTCTGCACTCTGGAACTTCAACTAAGTAGTTAGTTAAAGAGCGACGCGCTTTTCTTAAAAGACGTAAGCAATTGACGTGTAAGCCGACAACCTCAGGATGTTTATACATGAGGTAGAACACTTCAATCATCTTGCTCTTGTCATTTTCAAACACATCTTGTGCGGTGACATCAATAAGCGGGCCGCGACGGACAAAGTCGTTGTTTAAAAATTGAGTTTCGTCATCACCTAAATGACCTGTAATACGCAGCACCTCAAGCTGCAAGGTCATAGAGTTGAGCTCTCGAATACGACGCAGCGAACGGTATAGATCGCGCATCATAGTCTCAACTTGCTCATTGCTTGTGCCAGTGTAGTTTAATAACTCGGCTACGCTTGGCTGGCAATCAAGGCTTAAACGATTGTCATCTTTAAAGCGTGTGATATGCAGGGCATAACGTACTTGATAGAGAACTTCACGAGACTCAATGAGCTCCTCGTATTCTTCTTTGCTCAGAAAATCGAGGACTAACATATCCTCAGGAGTTTTGGCCTGGAAGTGGAAGTTGGCGATCCATTGCATGACATGGATATCACGAATACCACCTGGATTGTGTTTAATATCCGGCTCTAGAGCATATGAGGTGTCTTTGTAGGCGTGGTGACGATCAAGCTCTTCGGCTACTTTAGCGTGGAAGAAGCGCTTGGTGTTCCAAGTACTGTCGTTCTTAATGGTAGTGAGCAGATCATTGTAGACATGGATATTGCCACACAGAAAACGTGTCTCAAGCATGTTGGTGCAGATGGTGAGATCAGCATTAACGTTTTGCAGTGTCTGTTCAATAGTACGAACAGAGGAGCCAATATCTAATTTCAGATCCCACAAGTGAGAGATGAAGGATGAGATGTTCTCTTGTATTTCTTCAGTCGGCTGCTCTACAGAAGCAACGAGTAAGTCGATATCGGATCTTAAGAATAATTCGGCACGACCATAGCCACCCACAGCGATCAATGTGACGTCATGAGCCTTATCAAGCTTAAAGTGCTTAAAGAGCTGCATGAGCATCTGATCGATGTAGAAAGTGCGGTATTCAAGCAAAGAGGCAACAGCAAAGCCTTGCTTGAAGAACGAAACAAGCTGTTCGTCTAAGGCATTAAGATACTCTCTACCTTGTTTGACATCGGTAAAGTCCAGATCGCTTTTGAGCGGCTGTTCTAAAACCAGATTCGCTACGGTTTGTTTGCGCGGCATGCTGATGGGTGTATACATCCTAATCCCCCGACGATCCTCTGCTATTAAAACACTGTTTGGCTTGTAACTAAGTTTTCTAACAAGCCTCAATCTTTTGGGCTTGTAACTAAGTTTTCTAAAAAGCCACAGTCTTTGCGCACTCTAGCTTAACTTAATGGCTCGGCTAGGCTGCATCTTGGTGTGCACTAATAGTGTTGGAGCAATAAGTTTAGATTAGCACACTGCCTTGCTTTCGTTAATACACGTACAACGATAAGTACGACAGCCCAAAATGGATCAAGAGCATAGCGATGTTAAGTAACACAATCTATGGAGCGGGCGCTTGGCGCAATTATCTTGGGTTAGTGAGGCAATTGCGTGGGTAAGAGAGTCAATTGCTTGGGTAAGTGAGGCAATTTCTTGGATAAGCGTGCAAATTACTTGGATTAGAGAGTAGGGCTTTGTCTTTTTGTGGGTAGCCAGATGGCGTTACTTGATAAGAGGGGGCTTATTTTAGATGAGAAAAAGGCCTTTGGCATGGATGTCCCATGGAGTTATTCAGGTGCTAGAGAACCTGTGTTGGTCTTCACCAGTGCAAAAGGCCAATGAGGTAGTTAAAACAAGTGCACTATGCACATCTTAGCAATAGCAACTATGGCAAATTAAAACTGTCGCCAATCAAGGCATAGTGCATCTTATAGTTAGAACAAATCTTGATCTAAAACTAGATCTATTAGCATGTATTCATGCTAGACCTAACAAAGCAGCCGCAAAACGACTGCTTGATAGTTGGTGTCGGTCATCTAAGAGTTTGAGCGCTTAATGGCGATCCTTGGCTCTTGAAGACGATCCTTGACTCTTGATGACGATCCTTGGCTCTTGATGACGATCTTGACTAATTACTCACGAGAGAGAGTCTTGAATTTGCGAGCAAAGTACATCAGAGCATCCTTTTCACGGACAACGATGTTCTTAAGCTCAACAAAGTACAGATTGTGGGTACCGAGCTCGTCTCTCTTGCAGATCTCGCCTTCTAATGATGAGATCGCGCCGGTGTTAACTGGAAGACCAAGCTTGCCACTTTCCCATGATGGGTCGGCAAAACGCTCTTCCATGGTGGATCCCTTCATGCCTGCAAAGTGGGCTGCAACTTCTTCTTGAGAGTCAGACAGGACGTTAATACACATCTTGCCATTGCCCTGGAAGGCTGAGTTCATCTCAGACTTCTTGTTAACAGCTACTAATACAGTTGGAGGGGTGTCGGTAATGGACATTACTGCAGTTGCAGTGATGCCGCATTTACCTGCTTCACCATCGGTGGTGACCACGTTTACTGCAGCGGCCAGGTTGGCCATTGCATTTCTAAACTCAAGACGCATGCTCTCGGTGTCGTTAGTCATAGTTCTTCCCTAATTATACGAGGTCGCCGATTTTTACGAGATCGCAGTTGTTGTGGTAGATTGGGGTAGTCCAGCCCTTGCGATCGTAGTCAGCTAAGCAACGATCTACGAGGTCGGTCATCTCCTTCATGCAGCCAGAGGCCTTAGCCTGACGGAGAGTCTGCATACGGATTTCGTCTTGTGAGCCAGTGTAGTTGATCTCATAGAGCTCATGACGACCGCCAAACTCTGAACCGATAGCATCCCACATTAACTTCAGGATCTTGATACGCTCCTCGAAGTCCATACCGTTAGAGCCACGTACGTACTTAGCTAAGTACTTCTCGATCTCTGGGTTCTCCATATCGCGGATAGATGATGGGAGGTAAACCAGACCAGAGGTTAAGTTACGCTCAACAATGTTCTTGATCTTGGAGTAAGCCATTGGGGCCATTACACGGTAAGTCATGATGGACTTAGTGTCTGGCATCCAGCAGCCACCACGCCACTCAGTAGCCTCAGCGCACATTGCGTCAGTTAAGGCCCAGAAGAGGTGACGCCAGGTAACTACTTCACCTAAGTCAGCCTGTACACCACGGAAGTCTGCAACACCGGTGCACTCTAAGGACTTCTGGAGAAGACCAGCTAAGAAGTCGAGCTTAACTGCAAAACGAGTACATGCCTGGAATGGGAACAGACGAGCGAAACCGCCTTCCATGGTCCATGAACGAGCACGGTCGAAGTCCTTGTAAATGAGCACGTTCTCCCATGGGATGAATACGTTATCAAGAACTAAGATGGCGTCGTTCTCGTCAAAACGTGATGAGAGTGGGTAGTCAAATGGAGAACCAGTTACACCTGCTACGAGCTCATAAGATGCACGTGAGATGAGCTTTACACCCTCTGCGTCCATTGGAGCTACGAACATCAGAGCGAAGTTAGGATCATCACCCATAACCTGGGCAGAACCGAAGCCGATGAAGTTGAAGTGGGTTAAGGCGGAGTTGGTAGCAACTACCTTAGCGCCGGAAACGATGATGCCTGAATCAGTCTCTTTTACGAGCTTGATGTAAACATCCTTAACCTCGTTAACTGGCTTGTTACGGTCAATTGGTGGGTTAACGATAGCGTGGTTGAAGTACATTACGCTCTCTTGGATGCGCTTGTACCAGTTACGTGCGTTCTGCTCGAAACGGCCGTAGAACTCAGGGTATGCACCTAATACGTTGCCGAATGCAGCCTTGTAATCAGGGGTACGGCCCATCCAACCATAGGATAAGCGTGACCACTCAGCGATAGCATCGCGCTGCTCTTTTAACTCTTGTGAGGAGCGGGCAAAACGGAAGAACTTGTGGGTGTAACCACCAGAACCAGTGTCGGTTTCCCAGCAGAGCTTGTCGTGAAGAGCAGGGTCGTGCAGGGCGTCGTAAATCTTGCCGATAGAAGCAGCGGAGTTACGGAAAGCTGGGTGAGTGGTAACGTCGTCTACGCGCTTGCCGTAAGCGTAAATCTCACGACCATCTCTGAAAGATGCGAACAGTTCTTCTTTGTTAAAAGGGCGCTTGGTATCTTTGCGGAAATCTTCGTACTTAGCCATTAGATGGAGCCTCGTTAGAAATAAGGTTATCGTGTTGATGTCATTCTATTAACTGAGGCATGGCTTTTTAATTAACAAATGGACATTTCAACCGGTACTTTTCGTTAGCTAATATCGGCCCTCATAAAGCTCATAAAAAAGCTTATTCCAAGTCACAAAACCACATGACAAGACGATAATTTCTTATCACTTGTTATGTCCATTTTTGAACATGGCATGCAACTTGTCGCAACTTTTCATCCTGTTGAAAAACTCCATCAACTATTCTCTCAATCACCTCAATAAAAAGTGTGATCTACAACTATCCGCAAGTACAAATTTGACTAAAAGTACCAGTTCTATCGCATTTAATTTGCCTAGCTTCACTTTTTTACACTTTACAGCGCAAGAAATCGCAAGTTGAAATTGAATGAACCACCTAAAGCTAAGAAAAGCGCCCCTATCTGCTGATAAAGTACATATTTAAGCCAATTAACCACACTTCAGACGGCATCACCTTACATGCTAAAAAAAAGTCCTTAGCCACTGGATGGATACTTTTGGCAGGAGTAATTATCAGTGATTATCAGTAATTAACTGTAATTAACAGAGCGTCCAAACTATTAGTAGATGACGACTGCAGCTGCTGTATTTGCATACAAGATCATGTCTACGACAAATTGCTTAGTTAGGCTATCTTTCAGAAGCTGAGCATAAAAAGATAGGTTGTTAAGTGAGGGCAAGTGCAGCGACTTTGCAAAGTGCTCAATTGAAATTGAGATATAGAATGAGGCTTCGTGGGATCAAGTGTCGCTTGGTAGTGGGGATGGCACTGATGCTAGGCAAATAGAGCGCAGTTGTTTTCTAAGGGCGCTCTATTTGAAAATGATGTGATGAGTATTTAGGAAGGATCTTCTGTGGCGTTTTTAGCTGCCTTGGTATTGCTTGATCTTGGTTTGCGAGTCTTTTGCTTGGGAGCAGGGGTGGCGATCTGAGCAAGACCTTCTGGGGCTGGAATTAGCTCGCCAGATAAAGCAGGATCATTTATCGTGGAGATATCGCTATACATCTGTTGGATGTTGTGAGAGCGCTTACGCCACTGAGTTGGAGATTGGCCGACGCAACGAACAAAGAAGCGAGCAAAGTATGATGGGTCATCAAAGCCCAGCTCTGCTGCGATCTTAGTTACTGGGGTATCAGAATATACTAAGCGACGTTTTGCCTCTAAAGAGACACGCTCGAAGATCATGCGCTTTGGTGAAATTGAAGAGAAGCGACGACATACTTCTTTAAGGCGTGACTCAGTTACAGCCATGAGCTTGGCATAGTCTGACACGGTAAGTTGCTTAGCGTAGTTAGTCTCAATTAAGCGTACGTACTGTTGGAATAATGAAAGATCACCACAGGTAGAACCATTGCCAGTGAACTCATCTTTAAAAGAATCATGAGTGAAGATATAGGCAAACATAGCCTGAACTACATGAGCAAGTACGATGTCTTGGCACTTTTTGGACTTATCTGCAGCTGTCTTGATGATATCGAAGAAATGGTCGAGGTTTTGATTGACCTCACCGCCTTCAGGAAAAGACAGACACATAGCCTTGAGATTAACTAAATGCGGGTTAGTGGTACACAGATTCTCAATCATTGGGTTGAGAATGCCTTCACGAACAGTAAGCACATGACCAGTAGTTACATTAGTAGAGAAGAAGGCGTGCGGGCATGAAGGCGGTGTAAGAATGATGAGAGGAACTTTAGGAGTTAAGTTCAAGGTCGCATCAAGGTTGAGATTGATATAGCCATGATCGATATAGTGGAGCTGATAGTAGCCCTCATGACGATGCGGCTCCATAAAGCGGCCGTAGAACGAAGCCATATGGGAGAAAGTCTGATAGCTAATATCATCAAGTGTGCCGACGGTTAATTTGTCCTTGGCAACATCAATATTACGCATGATTCCATCCTTTTGATGCGGCTTATTCTTGTTATCAATCGTTATTAATCACTGCTCTCAATTCATATAAGCATGCAACTAGTTACACGAGCAGCAGATGCTAAAGCTTTATTACAAAGCTCGTCGCAGTTCTCTTGGCAAACTTTCTTAGCCTAGTAAGAAATTAGAGCTAACTAAGTTATTTAAGCTTTGCATGAGACAAACATGGCAAGAGTACTTATCTATTGCTCAATGAGCTGCCATAAACAAGCAAAATGCTTTATGTTTGCTAGTGAGACATAAGCATAGAGCCTTATTTAAGTGGTTTGAGGTGAAAATTTATCAATAGCCTATTTGCTTTACGCTTTTGTGATCAAGCAGGCATATAGGCCGACAAATTTGCGTGGAATTTAGCCGTTTGAGATGCTCTAAATGCGAGCTTAATCAGGTTATGACTGCTCTTTTACTTCTTTGCACTTTTTAGGTGAAGTGCGACTGTTTTATAAAGCACAAAGAGTGGCATGTTTGCTTACGTTAGCTGCAAAGTGATGTAGCCCTCTTCATTAAGACTCAATTGCTAAGAAGTGGCTTGTGATCTTTGGAGACTGGCAAGCAGGCTGTGCTCTAAACTTCTATTTGAGATGGCTAGTAGTAATGTGAGCTTTTGTAGAAGAGGAGCGTGAGCAATTAACAGATTCAGATCGTTGGGATTAGGAGGGGAGGTGGAGATCTTTGATTTGGTGATGAGCTTATGCCAAGGCTTAGCCCTTGGCACAAGCAACTGCACTGGGCAGTTAAGAGTAGTTTGAAGTTAAGTACATTCTTATCTTGTGAAAGTAATTGCTCTGTACTTTCTTGCGTTTTAGCAAGCGCTGCATAAACATCAATGATTTTAAGGCGCTTGCTTTTTATTTGGCAGGAGCTACATAGTTGTTGCTCCTACCAAATTATGCGTTAAGCATGTACTTATCTAAATGTCGCTACTATGGGGTAGCACGTGGGCGTGAGCGGGTCATTGGGATGAATAAGATCAGTATAGAACCAATGATCAGCAAGGCTGAGATGTAGATGAGGCCTGACTCGAAGGTGCCAGTCTTATCAAAGAGAATACCGATGATAAGAGGGCCGATACCAGAGCCAATATTACCTACAGAGTTAATGATAGCAATTGCTACTGCGCGGGCGTTGTCAGAGATGTTCTGATCTGGGGTAGTCCAGAAGAGCACCATCGCTGTGAATGATCCTGCAGTTGCGATGATAATACCGACGTATTGGTACGTTGGGTCATTCATCACCGCACACATTAACCATCCAGACATCGCAATAAGATATGGGATGAATGTATGCCATTTACGCTCTTGCATACTATCTGAACTACGTGACCAGACTAACATCAGCAAGATCGTGGCAACGTGAGGAATACCAGCCAGAATACCAATGATAGTGTTAGAGGTGTCTGCGCCAGCAACGTTCTTAATGATCATTGGAGCCCAAACGTTGGATGCTGACAGAGAGTTACACAGACAGAAGTAAGCAATAGTGTATAAAATAACTGGAGCGGTGAAGATACCTTTCCAACGGCTCTCATGCTGCAGTGCAGTGTGAGACTTTGGACCTTCTGGCTGCACTAAGGACAGACGATCTTTTTCGATCATGTCCTTTAACACTTCCTTTTCGCGATCGTTAAGCCACTGAGCCTTATCTGGAGAATCGCACAGGTAGTACCATACAAAGACACCTAAGATCACAGCAGGGAAGCCTTCAAGGAAGAAGAGCCACTGCCAACCAGATAATCCCCAGATACCATCCATCTGCAGTAAGAAGCCAGAGACAGCAGAACCAATAGCTGCAGTAAATGGCATAGCGATAATGAACAGTGCATTAGCACGTGCGCGGAAGAATGATGGGAACCAGTAGGTTAAGTATAAAAGAATACCTGGTAAGAAGCCTGCCTCGGTAATACCCACAATCATACGAATGATGTACAGAGAGGTTGGACCTTGAGCAAACATAGTTGCAGTAGAGGCAAAACCCCATGCCACCATGATGATTGCAATCCATTTTCTTGCACCCATGATGGACAGAATAACGTTAGATGGGATACCACCGATAAGGTAGGTCACATAGAAGAGTGTCATTGCCATACCGAATGCAGTTGCATCGATACCAATGTCTTCACCCATGGTTAAGGCCGCAAAGCCAATGTTAATACGGTCTAAGAATGAGAACACGAAGAGGATGAATAAGAACAAGATAAGTCTGGTAAAGAGCTTCTTGATAACCGCCTTCTGCTCGTCGTTATATTGCTCATGTTGTTGAGCTGGATTTTCTTTTGTTAAACTCATTGTTAGTAGGGCCTTTTCAATGTTGCACTTGCATCTCAATAACCAAGCACTAACACAGTCGTTCCAGTTGCTGCTTAAACCGTTACCCAATGGCTTATAAATGCCATTTAGTGATCGAGACAATCCAAGAAGATCACTTTTTTAAAGTGCAGATCTCTCCTGTTGCCTGATGGAGCAAACATCAGACATCAGATGATAGAAACTAAAAGGAACGGTCTTTTCACAAGTGAACTTAGCTAAGAAGGCGAGCAAAGATAACCTCTTAGCAACAAGCTAAACTTAAGTGCCTGCAAAGGTGGCGCTTGAGTACTGCTCTTAAATATCAAGATTGCAAAGTGAGGGATACTTAAGAGTAAGGCACATCTCAGTGTTAACTGCCATGTGCTTAGCTTTTTCTATATGTGAAAGTATTAGATACGATTTGCTATTTAATGGTATTGCTTAGTAAACCGAGTTTTTATCGGTCTTAAGCTCAATATCCTTGTACTTAGAGAGTAGTGATTTGGCTGCTGTTGATAACAAGGTGGTATCAACGCCAATAGCTACGAATAGAGCGCCAAGTTCGATATAGTGCTTAGCCATTTGCTCGTTGGCCATTAAGATGCCAGGAGCCTTGCCAACGTTTTTAATCTTTTTGACGCATTCTTCAATGGTCTTAACCACTTGCTCGTGGTTTGGATTACCCATGTAACCCATGTCAGCAGAGAGATCGGCAGGTCCGATGAAAACACCGTCTACGCCTTCTACTGATAAGATTTCATCTAGATTGTCGACAGCCTCTTTGGTCTCAACTTGTACTAAAACGCAGATCTCTTCATTAGCTTTATGTAAGTAACCCTCTACGTTATTCCAACGTGAGGCACGAGCTAGGGCTGAACCTACGCCACGGATACCCTCAGGCGGATAACGAGTAGCTCTTACTGCAGCAATGGCTTGCTCTTTGTTTTGAATCATCGGAATCAGGAAAGACTGAGCACCGATATCTAAGTACATCTTGAGAAGTACAGGATCGTTGTAATTTGGTCTTACCACAGGAGCACTGCTGTATGGTGCTATGGCCTGTAACTGCGGCAGAACTGAACGCACATCATTAGGAGCATGTTCGCCGTCGATAAGCAGGAAGTCATAGCCAGTACATGCAAGCAGCTCAGCAGTATAGGAATTAGCTAAACCTAGCCACATGCCTAACTGCAGCTTTCCCTGCTGTAAGTTGTGTTTAAAAGTGTTTTTGAAAAGTTCCATGTTTTCACCGAAAAGTGGGCGGAAGGTTAGCAGGATGCTTTGCAACTAATCTTGTTTAAAAGCTCTCAAAGCCGGTCTTTGCTACCCGCAACGCTTGTGGTGTGGAGTACTATGCAAACTTAAGTTTGCGTCTGTTCAATCAATAGCAAAGTTGCCTTTGCTACTTTGATGCGTCCCATTGGCTCATATGAAGCATCTAAAGCACTCTTAGAGCATTTGACTTTGATTCAAATGCCTTGGTGTGCCTCTTCGTATCTTAGGGCCCATGTGATCTTTTAAGCCAAGGCCAATGCTGCGGATAAATGCATCAGCCTTGTTGCTCTTAAGCTAAGTTTCAATCAAGCCTCAAGCCTCAAGCTAGAGCTCTAAGCAGTGTGCGCTGTTGCTTTGTGCGTTAAGCTTTTGCTCTAAGCAGTGAGAGCTTGTGCCTCATGCTTTTGCTTTTAGCTATTGCCTTAAGCTTTTGCTTTTAGCTTGTGCTGAGGCTTAGCCGAAGTAGCACTTAACAGTACCCATGTTGCCGTAATCAACGAAGAAGGTATCGCCTTTCTTAGCAGGGATAGGGATAGTGAAGGAGCCAGATAAGATGATCTCGCCAGCCTTTAACTTCTCTCCATATGGGTGAAGTTTATTAGCAAGCCAAGCTACACCTGTTGCAGGGTGGTTTAAAACCGCAGCTGCAACACCTGACTCTTCAATAGAACCGTTACGATATAGCAGAGCACTTACCCAACGTAGGTCTAAGTCCTCTGGACGAATTAAACGACCACCAGTAATCACGCCGGCATTAGCAGCGTTATCAGAGATGGTGTCGAATACCTTACGAGTACGACCAGTCTCTGGATCAGTGTTTGGACAGCGAGCATCGATTAACTCTAAAGCTGGCTGAACAAACTCAGTGGCGCGGTAAACGTCGTAAATTGAGCAATTTGGGCCTTCTAAGTCTTTGCCTAAAATAAAGGCCAGCTCTACCTCGATACGAGGCACGATGAAGCGATCAGTTGGAATGGTATCGCCATCGTGAAAGAGCATGTCGCAAAGCAGAGCACCATAATCTGGTTCAGTAATGTTGGAGCTGCGCTGCATTGCCTTAGAAGTAAGACCGATCTTGTGGCCGATGATCTTGCGACCTTCTTCTTCGGTCTTGATACGCACCCATTCACGCTGGATACTGTAAGCATCTTCAATGGTGATCTCTGGGTACTGAGCTGAAATCTGGCGAATCTGAACACGGGTCTTTTCGGCCTGGTTCAGATCTCGGGCTATTTGATTAATGACAGAAGTGTCAAGCATTACAATCTCCTACTTATCAATGGCACCTAAGCAGATGTACTTAATCTCTAAGTACTCTTCGATACCATAAGCTGAACCTTCACGGCCTAAACCAGACTGCTTAATACCGCCAAAAGGTGCGACCTCATTTGAGATAAGGCCGGTGTTTACACCAACCATGCCGCTCTCTAAAGCCTCAGATACTCGTACGATACGACCGATATCGCGGCTGTAGAAGTAAGCAGCTAAGCCAAACTCAGTGTCATTTGCCAGAGCAATGGCTTCTTTTTCATCTTTAAACTTGAACAGTGGGGCTAGTGGGCCAAAGGTTTCCTCTGAGAAGACCTTCATGTCCTTGGTGACACCGGTGATTACGGTTGGCTCATAGAAAAGAGCACCCTTTTCATGGCCCTTGCCACCAGTTAAAACACAACCACCGTTGTCTTTAGCATTGCTTACGTGATCTTCAACCTTAGACAGGGCATTGGCGTTAATGAGCGGGCCAATCTGTACGCCTGGTTCGTTCCATGCGCCGATCTTTAAGGTAGCAACACGCTCAGATAGCTTTTGGGCAAAAGCGTCATATACACCCTCTTGCACGAAGATACGGTTAGCGCATACGCAGGTTTGACCAGCGTTACGGTACTTAGCGATCATTAAGCCATCAATTGCATCGTCTAAATCAGCATCATCAAAGACGATAAATGGAGCGTTACCGCCGAGTTCTAAGGAGAGCTTCTTAACCGTGTCAGCACATTGCTGCATTAAGATCTTGCCAACACGAGTGGAGCCAGTGAAGGTAAGTTTCTTAACAATTGGGCTTTCACACATGGCCTTGCCAGTGCCAACTGCATCTTTAGATGGGATGACGCTAAAGACGCCGTCAGGAATACCAGCTTGCTTACCTAAATATGCTAAAGCTAGTGCAGATAATGGGGTTTCATCAGCAGGCTTAAGCACGATGGTGCAACCAGCAGCTAATGCTGGGGCTACCTTGCGGGTAATCATCGCATTAGGAAAGTTCCATGGAGTAATAGCAGCAACTACACCGATTGGCTGCTTAATGGAGCTCATACGGGTAGTGCTAAGCGGAGACTGCATGGTAATGCCATTGATGCGCTTGCCTTCTTCAGCAAACCATTCAATGAATGAATTACCATAAGCGATCTCGCCTTTAGCCTCAGCATGACCCTTACCTTGTTCAACAGATAAGATGGTTGCCAGATCGTCGATGTTCTCGTTAATGAGCTCAAACCACTTTCTTAAGATCTGGGCACGGCTCTTAGCTGTGGTGGTCTTCCAGGACTCAAATGCAACTTGCGCATCGGCAATAGCTTTATAGGTATCTTCAACGGTCATGTCTGCAACTTCAGCTACAACGTTGCCGCTAGAAGGGTCGGTTACAGCAAAAACTGCTTTAGAAGATGAGTCCACAAACTGACCATTGATAAAGCCTTGCTTTTGCAATAAAGCAGGGTTCTTTAACAGTTTTTCCATTTTGATATCAATCCTCAAGGGAGCTTACTTACTACAGCTAAGAAACAAGCTAATTAATCTTTTACATGTAACGATTGAGCTTATTAGGCTCATCGGTCGTTAAGTCTTTGTGTCGCGTTAACTGTGTGTACCTGCGTCAAATCAGACCAACAAAGATAACTTTGTGTACCTGCGTTAACTTGATGCCTCTTCGTTAGTCTTGGTCTTTTTAATCATGAATTGATGACCAAAGGACAGGGATGCGAAGATGAGCATCATGAGCGTCATGGCCCAAGGGCTGTCATCTTGGAATACTGAAACCAAATATGACGATAAACATCCAGCAGCAAACTGAGACGAGATCGCCAGTGCTGATGCACTGCCAGCCATGTTGCCGCGTTGTTCAAGCAACAATGATAAGGAGTTAGCTCCTAATGCATTGGTCATCGAGATAAACAGCACTACGCAAGTAACCACGATGTAGACATTAGTTTCATTCAAGATGAACAATGCTGCTCCAGCTACTAGCTGGAATGTAGTTTGGAAAAATATGATCTGCCTTAAACTAAAGCGATTGATTAATCTCATGTTGATAAGGAGCATCACAATCATGCCGACGACATTGAGTAAGAATAAGAATCCGTAGTAGTGATCTGGGATACCAAAGTACTCAATGTAAACGAACGGTGAACCCGCGATAAACGCGAACATCGCGCCGAATGAGAAAGCAAACACACCAATGATGCCCATCGCATCAGGGGAGGTTAGCAAGGTTGCGTAATTCTTAATCGACGTCTTGAAGATCGATGCATCACCCTCTTGCTCTTTTACAGTCTCAGGAAGAACGAAGATGATGATGGTAAAAGCTATGAATCCTATTATTGAGAGCGCATAGAAAATGGAGCGCCAGCCAAAGAAATACAGTAAATAGCCACCTAACACTGGTGCAAGTAGAGGCGCTATCATCGTGACTAAGGTCATGAGCGACATTACTTTTGGCAACGTCGATGGGTGATACGCGTCTCTGGCGATCGCTCGTGCCATAACAATGGCTGCTGCAGATCCGAACGCTTGGGTAAAGCGGAGGAAAATGAACAGCTCAGCGTTAGGAGCAAAAGCTAAGAAAACTGATGAAATAACGAAGATCATCAGTCCTACAATCAACAGCTTGCGTCTGCCAATTACATCTGAAAGTGGACCGTAGATGAGCATGGACAGGCAGAAGCCAGAGAAGAATGCAGAGAGAGAATGCTGAATCTGCGCTTGAGTGGCTCCTAAATCTTGCGTAATGGTTGGGAGCGCTGGTAAGTACATGTCAATTGACATTGGGCCAAATGCCACGAGAGATCCTAGCAGTGGGATAAAGAACTTCCCGGGTTCTCCATTAAAAGCTTTGGGCATATAGACTCCTTGTCCATTCAATGTTTACCTAACAATCAAACGTTTAAAACTTATGAACCATGCCTAAAACTTAGGTTCTAGTTCACTAAGATACCAAGCAGTGTTCTTAAAGTTGAGTCTTGCTCACGCTCTATTGCTATGCTTGGATTTTTGAAACTTTATGCTATTAGCTCTGACAAATTTAAACCATCATTTGCCTAGCAGGGGCTGCCTGTACAGCATAATGCTTACGCCGTGCGTTAGTTAAACACGCGCCAGATTAGTGCGTGTGTATCTGGCGCGTCGTAGACTTATAAAAAACTGTGTGTCGCTACAGCTTGATATCCGACTACTACGATGTTTGCTGTGTTTTAAGGAATGCGTGCACGTTGTTCTTCTTGAAATTGAGCACAGGATCGAGCTCTTGCATTTCAAAGGAGAGAGCAAGCAGACGTTTTGATTGCAGTTCTGCAAAATGATCAGTAATTACTGCAAAAAGCTTTTCGCCTGCGGCTTTACGTGTTTCAAGATCACGTCCTGAACCGATTTTTAAAGTCATGTGCACGAAGGCATAATCGTGTGCGCCATCTGCCATGCGATAGGTGTCCAGGAAAATTGCGCGTGAACGAATACCACCTAATGGGAAAACACCAGTTGAGGCTAAGCAGTCATTGACCTTGGCAAAGAGCTCATCGAGCTTTGCTTCTTGTTTGATGTTGGCAGTGCACTCGGCAATAAAATGCGGCATAGTTTCCTCTTAAGCGCTTTGACGCTGTTTGATTGACTCAGGAATTGGGAACTCACAGATCACCTGACCAGTACCTGATGATGGGAACAGAGGGCAGATAACATCAACTTTCTCTTTGTATTGATCCCAGCCTAACAGGCCTAAGAGCATTACGGTGTCATGCATTGCGCCTTCACCCTGGCAAGCTACTGCATACTCAGGAAGCATCTTGCAAAACTCTTCAAAACGACCTTCGGTCCAGAGCTTCATAACATGCTCATCAACCTGACGATTGAACTCGTTGGTGAAAGCATTTAAGCCCTCTTCAGCACGGTGATCTGGAATAAAGTAATGGGATAAAGAGCCTGATGCGATTACACCAACGTTGCCGTCATAACGCTCAATAGCAGTTAACAGTGCTTCACCCATCTTGCGAGAGTCGCTGTGCAGGTGAGAAGTTAAGAATGCTGCGATTGAAACAACCTTAAAGTTGCAGCCTTCAACCTGACCCATGTAACGCATTGGCACTAAGGTAGCGTATTCAAGCTCAAGGGAGTCGATTTCATGGCCCATGGCGCGAACACCGAGCTTACGTGCCTCTTCAGCGATTAACTGACCTAAAACAGGGTTGCCTGTGTGCTCAAATGGCATGTCATGTATGAAGTGAGGTAATTCGTTGGAGGTGTAGGTACCCTTAAAGTGGCTGCCACAGTTGATGTGGTAAGCAGAGTTAACCAGCCAGTGAGTATCAAAGATAACTACAGTATCAACGCCACGATCCATCATACGGTGAGCAATTTCGTGCAAGCCGTCGATTGCTGCTTGACGGCAGCCGTGATGCTTGCCTGGTAATTCAGACAGATATAAAGAAGGAACGTGAGTTGCCTTACAAGCGAATACAAGCTTTCCCATTGTGAACAAGTCCTTGTGATGCCCTCATAACAACGCAGTGTTTGAGTGCAAGAAATCTATTAACTGAGCTCTATTAGCTAGCAGTAAAAGTGCGACTAGTAAGAGCATCTATAAGAAACTTTCTGATGGGAGATCAGAGAGTTTTTAAAGTAACTTTTAGCTAAAACCTAGGTAGTGCAACTTAAATTAGGCGTTAAGTTTCAAAAACAACACCTTGTGTAACAAAGACTTAAAAGCACGGCGATCAACAAGTAAAAACTGCTTGTGGTGATCTTTATCTGTGCTTTTAAGTCTGCTTGCTTTCTCCATGTGCCATTGAGGCTACTTGCTTTAGCGCCTTACCATTTAGGGTACTTGCTTAGTACCTTGCCATTGAGGCTACTTGCTTAGCACCTTGCCATTGAGGCTACTTGCTTTAGCATCGAGCCGAACTGGCTTGTTAGCGCCTCTACCTAGGCTTTATTGTGGGTTGGGAGTTAAACCTTTGGTTTAACTAAACGCCCCAACGTGGGATTGGGTGATCGCCAAAGGAGATACATACGTTCTTAACTTCAGCAAATACCTCAAAGGAGTACTCACCGCCCTCACGGCCAACACCAGAGGCCTTAACGCCACCAAATGGCTGACGGAGGTCACGTACGTTCTGAGTATTGACGAAGACCATACCAGCCTCAATTGATGAGGACAGACGTAAGATCTTGGAGATGTCCTGAGTCCATATGTATGAAGCCAGACCGTACTCAACGTCGTTAGCCATAGCCAGGCCTTCTGCCTCGTCCTTAAATGGAATTAAGCACACAACTGGGCCGAAGATTTCTTCTTGGGCGATACGCATCTTGTTGTTGACGTTGGCAAATACGGTAGGACGGATGAAGTTACCGTTCTTGAGGTGCTCAGGCAGATCAGGACGATCTAAGCCACCAGCCATTAAGGTTGCACCCTCTTCCATACCGATCTTGATGTAGCCGGTAACCTTGTCGTAGTGCTGCTTGGAGATCATGCAACCAACCTGAGTGTTAAAGTCGGTAGGATCGCCAACGATTAAGCGCTTTGCACGCTCAGCAAACTTGGCTACAAACTCATCGTAAATGCTCTCTTGAATGAAGATACGAGAGCCAGCGGTGCATCGCTCACCATTGATTGAGAAGATGGTGAATAAAGCAGCATCCATTGCGCGATCGATGTCAGCATCATCAAAGATGAGTACAGGAGACTTGCCACCAAGCTCCATGGAGTACTTCTTAATGCCAGCATTCTGCATAATGGCGCGACCAGTCTTGGTACCGCCAGTGAATGAAACTGCGCGTACATCCTTGTGACGTACTAAAGCGTCACCGGCAGTAGCACCGTAACCCTGAACGATGTTGAATACACCCTTAGGAACACCAGCCTCATTTACGAGCTGACCTAAGAAGTCTGCAGTTAATGGGGATAACTCAGACATCTTTAAAACTGCAGTGTTACCTAAAGCAAGGCAAGGAGCAGTCTTCCAGGTGCCGGTCATGAATGGTACATTCCAAGGTGATACTAATGCACATACACCAACTGGCTGCAGTAAGGTGTAGTTCATCATCTTGTTATCAACAGGATAGGTACGGCCGTTCATTTGCTGACAAACTTCAGCGAAGAACTCGAAGTTGTGGGATGCACGTGGAATGAGTACATTCTTGGTCTGATGAATTGGCAGACCAGTATCCATGGTCTCGAGCTCAGCGATCTTTGAAACGTTCTGATCGATGAGTTCACCGAGGCGACGCATAATGCGAGCACGCTCTTTCATTGGGGTGGCAGCCCACTTAGGGAAAGCCTCTTTTGCAGCAGCTACTGCAGCATCAACTTCCTTAGCACCACCTGATGCTACCTCAGCGATAACCTCACCAGTGGCTGGATTTAAGTCCTCAAAGTACTCGTTTGATGCAACGTTCTCACCGTTGATCCAATGATTTACCTTCATCATTATGCAAGGCTCTCCTCGAATTGTTTTTGGGTAATGATGGTGTTGGCGAGTCTTCCCACGCCCTCGACTTCAACCTCAACTAGATCGCCGTGTTTAACATCTGACAGACCCTTTGGAGTGCCTGTAGCGATCATGTCGCCCTCATTGAGAGTCATGAACTCAGACAGATAAGAGATCAAAAACGGAATTGAGAAGATGATGTCTTTGGTAGTGCCTTCTTGGCGCAACTCACCATTAACAAAAGTTCTGATTGTAAGGTTGTGTGGATCCTTGATGTCATCGCGATCCACAATCCAAGGGCCTATTGGAGTGCAGGTATCGCGGCACTTTACCTTTAGGTTTGGTCGGTAGTAGTTCTCAAGATAGTCACGGATTGCGTAGTCGTTGCAAACGGTGTAACCAGCAACGTAGTCCATGGCCTCTGACTCTTTGATGTTCTTACCAGACTTGCCAATAACTACGACAAGCTCGCACTCGTAGTGCATGTAATCAACGTTATCAGGGCGTACGGTAACGCTCTTGTGACCGGTTAAGGTATTACGTCCCTTTAAGAACACTAATGGTTCCTCTGGGGCTTTGAACTCGAGTTCAGCAGCGTGGTCAGCGTAGTTCAGACCTAAAGCGAACATGGTGCCTTCACATGGAGGCAGGAACTTTACGCCGTCATCATTAAGTGAAATCTTCTGACCAGTGCTCTCATCGGTGAGCACATCGTCGTTGTCGATATAACCTACAAACTCGCGTCCTTGGTATGCAATCTTGGCCTTTCTCATTGTGCTCTCCTAATTAGTTGACCTTAGTTACTAAGGTTTCAAAGCCGTTTGCTTTGATCTCTACTGTGTCGCCTGCTTGAATGGCTACACGAGTTTGAGGAGTGCCCATAAGAACCATGTCGCCTTCTTGTAAGGTCGCAAAGTCAGTCAGAGCTTCTAAAATCTGACCAGCATTACGTACATAGTCAGCAGTTGAATAGCAGTCCTTTAGCTCACCATTAATGTAGGTTTCGATGGTCACATTATCAGCATCAACATTGGTGGCCATTGAACCAACTGGGCAAGACTTGTCTCGGCACTTGGCCTTAACAGCTGGACGGTAGAAAGAGCTCTCTGCTAAAGAGATTTCGTTGGCAAGTGCAAAGCCCTTAATGTATTGAGCTGCATCAGATGCATTAACACGGGAGGCAGTCTTGCCAATGACAATTGCGATGGTTCCGCCTGAGAAATACTGCTCGCCCTGATCTAAAGTGATCTGACCATCGTTGTTATAAGTGTTGCGTGGCTTGATAAACCAAACGGCTTTTTTAGGCAGAGCTTTGTAAGGAGCCTCCAGAAATGTGTCGTGCCAGTGTTCAGTCTGGCTCTTGTGATTTAGTGCTATTGCAAAAACTGTCGGATACATTAGATGGAAACCTCGAGCGGGAATTAATTCGTTTGTTGCAACATTGCATAGCATTGGAATAAGAAATGTGACGGCTATCCCACTCAATTCAATTTCTTAGCGGCGTCTAATTGAGAAGTTTTTGATAATGTTTTGCATTGAAAGTGGGATCTACAACAAATTGAAAAAGCCGCTATTTATGCCGCTAATGCCCGATATTTGGGGCTAGATTAGCTAATTTGCATCTTAGTTAGTTAAGGGGCTGTTAAAGATAGGTTTGTGATCTTCGACGCACAAGGCAGATTACAAGTTGATTAAAAGTTGTCAGTTGATTCTTAGCATCAGTTGATATGCCAAGTTGCACAAAGTGCCTATATGTCACTACTCATAAAGTCGATAAATAAGGGATTTGTTTGCCATACAAGTGCGTATAAATGGCTATTTGTGATCTAAGTCATGTGCAACTTTTATCAAGAGAAGATACTTGTGTGCATAAAACACGTATAAATCAGATAAATATGCGCTTTGTGCAGGGGTTTAACAAATTTTGCACCATATTGGGATGAAAAATAAACAGCTTTTTACCTTTGTAAAGCCCGAAAATGACAAAAAACGACAAGTAAGTAATGAATAACCTTTTCTCTTGCTAAAAGTACCAGTGATTTTTAATGTTTGTCCCACCTAAAAAATCATAAATCCCATAAATACGCCATTTATGAGTCAAAGGTAGCTAGCCAACTAAACCCAAAAGTACCAATCGAACCACAATGAAGTTTACTAAAATCCCCTTGCTCATTGGCCTCCTAGCCATTTGATGCAAAACTATAAGTACCTACTGACTAACGAAAAGTACCGGTAGCAAAATCAAAAATTGCCAATCTAAGAGCCAATAGCAGATCTACACACCAAAGGGATACAGCTAAGCTGTTATCTATCAGTCGTAAACGATTTTTACTTAACCAACAATCATCTCACTTGCAGCAAACAAAAATTGATAAGCGGTACTGCAAGCTAGCGCATACAGCTTTGGAAACTAAGGTAGCCCCAAATGACAAAGCCCGTGATCTTAAAAAAAGAACACGGGCTTTGTAATATAAAGGAACAACAATCGCGTTGTTCTTAGTAACTATTTGCGGTTGTGCATGATACGAGAGATGATACCTGCCTCTTCTTCCTCGGGACGGATGGTGAAGATCTCGCAGCCATCTTCAGTAACTAAGATAGTGTGCTCAAACTGAGCTGAGGCAGACTTATCTGCTGTGGTAACAGTCCAACCATCCTTCTTGTTAACCTTGCACTTCCAGGTGCCTGCATTAATCATAGGCTCGATAGTAAAGGTCATGCCTGCAGCTAAGATGACAGAGTTTTTGTTGCGATAGTGAACTACGCTTGGCTCGTCATGGAAGGTATTGCCAATGCCATGGCCGCAGTAATCGCGCACAATCGAGAAGCTCTCTTTATCAGCGATCTTCTGAATGACGTCACCAATGTCCATAAGATTAGAGCCATGGTGAACAGTCTTTAGCGCTTCATACAAACACTTTTGGGTGGTCTCAACTAAACGGTGGTTAAGCGGAGTTGTTTTGCCGCCCACGATGAACATCTTTGAGGTGTCACCGTAATACTTGTCTTTAATAACGGTAACATCGATATTCACAATATCGCCTTGCTTTAGCTTGTAGTGGCCAGGGATACCATGGCATACAACTTCATTTACGGAGATACAGGTGCATTTAGGATAGCCGTGGTAGCCTAAGCATGCTGAGATGGCTTTCTGCTCTTTAGTAATATAGTCCATGCAGATGTCATCGAGCTCACCAGTAGTCACGCCTTCTTTAATATAAGGCTCAATCATAATCAGCACATCGGCAGCTAACTTGCCAGCAACGCGCATCAGTTCGATTTCACTTGGGCTCTTCAGGTTAATCATCTCAACTTCCATTAAAAGGTGTCTATTTAGTTATTGCTAGCTACCTTATACCAAGCAACATGTGCCTTATAGAACATCACGCAAGCGCTTAATACTCAGAACACTAGCTACTGTTAGTGTTAGCTAACATAAAAACGTCACCGCTATTGTATGCCAAATCCCTTTTCTATGCACGTTTAGTTTGTCGCAACCATATTCTTTTAGCGTTTTAACATCTATATAAAGGTGATATTGGCAGAGTAGAGAAGTTGTGCAGCAACTTATCAAGTGGGTATTTAGATCTTAGTAGTTAAGTGAAATGAGCTGAATCAAAGGCAAAAAAGTGCATAACCACCTTAGGCTACCACGGCTATCCTATATGCACCTGTATCTCCCGATTTTGCCTACTACTAAAGTAAAGACAGACGTCGCTGTGCGCATGCTATGTTAGATAAACGTAATATGTGCCCTTTTGACAATATGATTGCCTGAAATTTGAAGAGCTACAAGAACGATTGTGCTAATGTCAAAGTGCACAACGTTAGCACAGGTTTTCAAATCATGCGCTGGCGCTCATGCGATAGTGACTTACAAAAAAAATGAAACTTTGTTACAAAAAGCTAACCATAGTTAGATGTGGATCACTAAATTACATTAAAGATCAGCATGAGTCACCAGGATGGTGCAACCTGAATTAAACTAGCATACAAGATCAGATTTCATGCTTCGGAGACTAACTTATAGATATGCACTTTCTCTGAAAGCCGTTCTCACATGCTTATAAAAAAATCTGATAAATATCGTATTTGTTTCTTCTAATCGCTAGGTTGCTATTACAACATTAATAGCGGCCTTTAAGGTTCAATGCCATAGCGTGTAATTCAATTTAAACGCTGCCACACTTTCGCATTTGACTAGGCCTATGAAAAGTATTTTCATTGACTAGGAAAGAAGATTCGTAAATTATGCTTTACAACTGGTACATTACGGCTTGTTCGTCGGTACTTATTTATAACACTGTTTGCATGGCTTAATTGCTTATGCAGTTCTTCTTGAAGGAAGGCTTAACTTTATCAGGATTAAGTTTGTCTGAGTTTGACAAGAGTGCAAAGGCGCTCATTTGGCAATCCTCTGATCATGGTAGTGATAGTTAGGCACATCATAGCCTTATGGCTGCGACTCTTGCTTTTAGAAGATTAACTCCATAGGAGTTGTACTATGGCTCAAATCAATACATGCTTTTATTCTCGTCTAAACGACTACTTGAGCCGTGCTATAGCTCCATTAGTTAGACCCCGATGTAGTCCATCTGTTAATTCTTTAGCCTAAAAGAATTGTAGTCCTCGTTATTTCGTTTTTCTAACTTCAACCTTTATAAGGTGCTTACGCTGAGTTTGCATCTCGTTTTGCATGCCTTTTAGGCATGAAATGGTTATCTGTTTTTCTTTACAAAAGTGAGTTCTTAACACCAAAAGATTGCAGGACAAAAGTCGCCCCGAGGCAATACTAGAAACCGTTCGATTTCTGGTAGATGGATTCTTATGCCTAGAATCAAGACTTTATTTACACTCTTTTGATGGCAGCGCGGTAAGGGTTTCTATTGTTATGGTCCGCAGAATGTCTTCATTTGCACAGCTTATATATGCTGTTAACAGCTTGTCTAATAAATTTAGAGTCGTTTGTGCCGCTTTGTTAATGCTGATTGCTACTGCCACACTTGTTGCACCTCAAGCACAGGCTGTTGTTGTGGGCGTAGGGGGTAATAAGCCTTATTTCAACTCAATGAATGGCGTGCGCCTTAAAGTACTAGTTGAGCCACAAAGTGCTCCTTTTGCTATCTTGCATGATAACGTCGCTCATCCAGTCGGATTTGATATTGACGTAATGTATGATCTGCAGCGCCGTTTAGGCTTTCAGTTAGTTGAAAATCGTTTCTTCCCTGTAGATGTTAGACAGGGTTTTGACATGCTGTATGCTCATGATGCTGACATGCTGATTGGTGGTCTCGTTGCAAGCGATAAACATGCTAAGAACACCCAAGTAACCGATGTGATCTATAGCTCTGGACTTAGCATCATTTATTCAAACAAGCATGCTGCAGTAGAGAGCCCAAGTGACATTTCTGAGAATACCAAAATTGGTGTAAAGCACAGCTCCTCAGCTGAAGAATATATCAGGGGAGTAACTAAGGCCAATCCAAAGGTATATAACAATATCATCATGGCCTACTATGAAGTATCCACCGGTGAGATTGATGCTGTAGTTGCTGATCGCCCTTCACTTAAGTACTTTGAAAAACTCATTCCTGTTGCAGATCTCAAGGTATCTGAGTCGATCTTTGATGTACAAAGTGGTCAGTTCGTCTTTTACTTATCCAAGCACTTTGAGTACAAGGATGTCATCAATAAAGCTCTAAAGGATATGCAGGCTGACGGCACTATCTATCGTCTCAGAAAGAAGTGGAACCTCGACTCATAACCACAAACAAATAGTTAACACAACTCACTTTAAGTGGCAGAAGCCATACTTTCTGCCACTAAATACCATGCTAGCAATCCTCACGATCTTAACTATCATCTCTAACTTAATTTCAAATCACATCCCAAAAACAACTTAAAAGATCGCAACCTCATCGCTCTTAACTCTCCTCAAGCAACTAAAAATGATCGCAACCCCATTGCTCTGATCTCTCCTCAAGCAACTAAAAAAGATCGCAACCCCATTGCTCTGATCTCTCCTCAAGCAACTAAAAAGATCGCAGCTCCATCGCTCTTAACGCTCCTCAAGCAACTAAAAAGATCGCAGCTCCATCGCGCTTAACGCTCCTCAAGCAACTAAAAAAGAACGCAGCTCCATCGCGCTTAACGCTCCTCAAGTAACTAAAAAAAGATTGTGAGGCTATCGTTCTGATCTCTTCTGTTGTGGTTGGCTTCAAAGATCGCAGCCCTCCTCATTCTGATCTTTCGTCCACCAAAAGGCACTTTAAAAGATCGCAGTCAGCAATCTGATTTTTGCCAGAACAACTTTAAAGATAGCGATCATGGCATGTGAGTTTGTGGGGAGTCGAGGTTAAAGATCTCAGTCTCTGATCTTTAGTAACAATTGGTTTGAAGAATAAAAGCAACCATCTGAGCAAGTTAATGACTCTCAGTAGCAAGTTTTGAACAGTCAGCGCCTGGGATGTTGAAGTCGTAGGATTTAGCAGATCTAATTTCATTGTTTGAGATCGTCACAACGTAATTGAGCCTATTTCGTTGGTTATGATCTTAAGATCATGGGCAAGATAAAGCTAATACCCAATAAAGCACCGGTGTAGTGAGCTCTAGGTTTGATGTCTGGGCATAAATTTAGAGCAGCATTTAGCGATAAGCTATCTAGATGAAGAAATTGCAATTGTCCAAAAAGGCTTAAATAACAGGTTAATTGAGCAATGCTAATAATCTTAAAGTGATCTTTTAGCTTAATGTGTTGTATGCGGCTATGGTTATGACCGTGCTTTTTGGTGTATTTAGTGGCAGTGCACAGTTGGTAAGTTTTCGTATTGAGAATATGTCATATGTAGAAAGGGCATATTTATAGGCTATATACCCTGATAAAGGGCCGAATTTGCATGTGTATCTAGATGATGTGCAATAGGTGTGCATTAATAGCAAATTTTTTTCATATAGTGGCTCTAAAATCCCAGTCTGATAGCTCAAAAACCCTTATTAGACAAGGGTTACAGTATGTAGCGCTAGCTTATTAGAGTTTGTGTAATTATTATTTGGTAAGATGATTATCTGGAACCATCAATGCATATACGCTGATTTACATGGTATTTGTAACATCAATTGTTATGACTTTGTTATCATTAAAATGGCTTAAAACAAGGGCGAACTGATGGTGACTGGGCTTGGCTATAGTAGTATTATGTTTAAATAACTTTTCTTAGTTTATGCCCTAAAAATAAGATGTCAGACAAGATCGTGATCGTGCACTTTGAGCACGAAAATAATGCGCAAGCTTAATTTCCATCTATATTTGTTTATGTGTGCTCGTGCACAGATTTAAAACTTTTCAAAAAGTGAAAGTAATTATCATGTTGCTAGTGTGTTAGATTAGTAACTATAGAACAATGCAATAAGGAGCTCTTTCTCCATTTATGGGATCAGGGCTTTTTTTACGTCTGTTGCATTTATGGCGCTGTTATAGTGCATTTTGAATGTTGTGAACCTTTCCTTTGGATTTGTAAACCATGCTTCGTGCGAGTTATGCATGGTTGCGGCATTTTCAAGCACCGTTAGTCAGCTGTGCAATTAAGCGCTTGTACTTGTGAGCTACAACATCACTTGTTTGTGATTATTAATACTGTAGTTGAAATTACAACGCGCTCTAATATGGATTGGGCTTGTTATGAAGTTTAGAAGTATATTTAAGAACAAGAGTTCTAGTTTAAAAAAGAGTGTTCTTGCAAGCTTTATGGCGATTAGTGCTTTGTTTGCCTCTTCTGCAGCTCAGGCTGATGGCGAACTTGAGCACGTGACCCTTACCGTTTTGGTTAACCCTCTCGGTGCGCCGCAGGCATTTTTAAAGGATGATTTTCAGCGACCATATGGCATTGATGTTGATGTCATTTATGAGCTGCAGCGTCGTTTAGGTTTTAAGCTGGCTGAGAATCGCATCTTTGTTCTTGATCGCCCTTCATCACAAAAGAGATTACGTGAAGGTAGTGCTGATCTTTTTGCTGGTGGTGTATCTCGCACTACTGAGCGTATGAAGACATTTGATTTTACCCCTGTGTACTATGCTTCTAGTATGGGTGTGATGTTCAATCCTAAGCGCCATCCAAATATCAAGAATGTTACTGATATCAAGGGTTTGCGCATTGGTGCATCATCTGGATCAACATCTGCTAAGTATGTTGAAATGCTCGGTGCTACGCCTGTGCCATTTACCAATGCAATTCAAGCTTACTTCCATGTCTTTACTGGTGATCTTGATGGCGTGCTCTTTGACCGTCCACCACTTGCTGGTTTTGCCCATGACATGAAGTGGGATGAGTTTGCTGTAACTCCTGAGGCAGCTTTAGGTCGTGAGTCCTGTAAGTACGCGATTATGATGCCAAAGGGATCAAAGTATAAAGACGTTATCAGCAATGAAATTTCAGAGATGATTAGCGATGGTACAATCGATAAGATTCTTTTGAAGTGGCATTCTGCTGAGATGTCAGTTTTCAATTCTGAAAACTATTAAGATTGCACTTATTAAGTCTGTTTTTTGTCTTGACTGTAATGATGCTTGTGTACAATGCCCAATATTGTGCACGGTACATAATTTTAATCGTTAAGCAAGATGAGTAATGGTTATGTAACCGTTTCTCATCCTAGTCAAGATATAAAATTGATAAAATATCGCTATTTTGAGCGCTTTTGCACCAGTTTGGTAGCACTAAGCTCATTCATATACGTTCTTGCCCTGTCGTTTAGAAAGGAGAGCAAGGACACAAATGCTTGCGTTGTATATGATTTTGCACTTGATAAGTGCTTATTACGGCGTAAACTAGAATAGCTATTTTTTTTAGCTTTTACTCAAATTAAGAGTAAGGCTAAATGCTTTAGCTGAAGATTATTGCGAGCTGCTGAGTATTAACCTGCCTTTTAGAGTTTTGCTTAGTAGTTAGAGTTAGCATGTAGCCGTGAGATATCCACAAGGTCAGATATCAAAGGTTGCGCAGTAAGTCATTCCTTAGATTGGCTTTATTGATGCATTATGCTGCTTTACTATTAAAGTTCATCTTGCGTCTTTCGTAACCTCAGTTTACGAGTCAGGCTGCATGTCTTTCACCTTGACCTTCGGTGGACCATTAGAACAAATGCTTATGATCTGCTGACTTGTCTTAGTAGTTGACGAGTACTCACATTATGCTGGAGCTGGAGAGTAATCCATGTCATTTTTAGATAACGTTAAAATCAGAACCAAGCTGATGCTTGGCTTCGGTGTCATTTTGTTCTTAACATGCTGTATTTCTGCAATTGCCGTACGTGCATTGTTTGCAAGTACAGATGTAGCAGATCATGTACGCTACCTTATCGATACACGATTTGAGCGTGCTGTTAAGATCAATGCTGACATTGTTGCAGCAAATAACGCCCTTTTTGAGTATCTGACCCCAGGCAACTTAGATGATGCTCGTCGTATTGAGTCTGAGAATAATCTTAAGGTTATCGTAAAGACTCTAGATGATTTAACTAATCAACAGAACGTTACAGCACGTGCTGAGATCGATCAGTTAACTCAAATGGGCCACAAGTACAACGAGTTATATGAGCTGGTTGTGTCAAATCTGGTTGAGGCCGGCAAGCCATATGATGCTTTAGCATTCTTCCTCTCTGAGATGCACCCAATCTGTCAAGAGATGGTTGTTATTACCCACAAAATGAATGGTGTTGTGGTTAAGAACATTAAAGAGGAGGTTGAGGGTCTTCAGGATACTACCTCTGCATACTTAGTAATTGGTATGTCAGCGGTTGTTATCTTAATTGCTGTCATCATTGCTGCTCTGGTTTCTAACGGTATTACTCGTAACCTTCAGGCTGCTGTTAAGACTGCCAATGAAATTGCTAAGAACAACCTCAACGTTAATGTCGATGTTCGTAGCAAGGATGAGTTTGGTGATTTAGGTGAGGCTCTGCGCTTCATGCGTAACGATCTGAGCGATTCTATTGCCTTAGTTCGTCAGAAGGCTCAGGAGCTCAACCAGGAGTTAAAGGACACCAAGATCGCAGCCAACTCTATTATGGATGCCTCCCGTGAGGCTGAGCAGCAGGCTATCTCTGTTGCTGCAGCATCCAACGAAATGGTTGCTACTACTCAGGAAATTGCTGCTAACTGTGAGCGTGCTGCAGTACTTGCCGACCAGTCAAGCAACGTAACTCAAGAGAGTGTAAAGCTGATCCGTACCACCATTAAGGACATTCGTGATCAGTCTAGCTACACCACCAATGATGCTGCTAAGGTTCAGGCTTTAGCTGACCAGACTCAGAAGATTGGTTCTATTGTTGGCACCATTGACGAGATTGCTGCTCAGACTAACTTACTTGCTCTTAACGCTGCTATTGAGGCTGCTCGTGCTGGTGAGGCAGGCCGTGGATTTGCCGTGGTTGCTGATGAAGTTCGTGCTCTGGCATCTCGTACATCCGCATCTACTCAAGAGATTTCCTCAATGGTTAGCCAGGTTCAGAAGGATGCTTCTGAGGCAACCAGCTCTATGAGCGCATCTGTAGAGAAGATCAATGCTGTTGCTGATCGTGCTGCACGAATTGAGGATACCCTCAATAGCATCATCAACTTCGTTGCTCAGGTTAATGATCAGATTCGCATGATTGCGACCGCTGCAGAGCAGCAGACTACTGCTACCTCTGAAATTTCTGCAAACATGCAGAAGATTACCTCTGACACCGAGGAAATCGTACACTCTGCTGAGGACTCAGTAGCTCGTTGTGACGAGTCTGTTGACTCCATCGGCGATCTGGTTAAGAACCTCGCACGTTTCAAGCTTCACGAGAATCACTAATTTATTAGTGAAGCAAATAAGAATCGTAAACTTGCGATATTGTCAGGCAGCTCCAGCTTAAGTTCCTGACAATAGCTAACTAACATAGAGCACAGTCCCTAAAAAGGCTGTGCTCTTTTTTTTGTCTTAAAGACAATCCTTGCAAAAGCATCTCTTGTAGCTATTTGTGCACGTCGATAGGGCATAGCGTTTTAGCTCTGTATTTGATCGATATTTGGAAAGGGCATATATAAGCCGTTTAAGCTATGATATAA